>SXGR01638616.1_pt1 | contig 42204 bp, 47 predicted proteins | sample 3174711 | NCBI WGS metagenome assembly SXGR01 (sample SAMN11356860, study PRJNA531348) | freshwater metagenome | isolation source: freshwater sample F1-60 | place: China: Fuxian Lake, Yuxi | collected 2017-12-25
CGGTTTGTGTGGCCCAACTTGCCCTTAGAACCACGAGGTCAATTCTGGAATTGCTTGCGCTTGGCGTGGTTGGATTAAGGCTGACCGCAGCGCTATTGTAATACCAAATTCCCCCCACCATTGCTACGCCACTGGCAATCGTTACTGCATTGGCTGACGGCGTGGTGACCGCCAGCTCATTCAGGTAGCCAACAGAATATCCAGCGTTTGCATAAGCCGAGCCGCCGAATAATGAATAGGCAATAATGTTAAATTGGTCGTTGGAGTACGGCCCAGCATCTCCAGTTACTGACCCGCCCCAAAATCTGGATATTTGCGTCATAGTTTATATTCCAATGTACCTTGTAAACCACGACACAACTAAATTACTATTTGCGTCTAAGTTGTTGCCACTAACTGACATGGGATTAATACCATCAGCTAACCCTGTTGTAATCTCGGCATCTGGGGTTAGGTGAAAGGTAGCCAAATCGCTGTCTGTGGCCAAAGACCCAATCAGATTTGTACCGTTTTGATTGATTACGCTTTTCACGCCATATCCCAAGTTAAATGTGACAGTTTCGCCTGAACCTATATTGTACCCTAAATCCAATGTTTCCAGCGTGGCACTGTTAGTAATCGTGAAGTTGTCCCACGGGCCGGTAACATCAATGGTTGGAAAGGAATTCCAGGTGCCTAGGTAATTAATAACAAATCCCTCCGATAGTGTTGCCGAACCCAAAGTTATTCCAAGGGAATTTGCGTTCAGGGCTATTTGCGCAGCCGTTGTTATGACAAGCTTGTCGCCCACAGAATGCGCGATAGCTGTTGTGCCGCCGTACCCGCGCGTAACAGTTACCGAGGTTGAGCTAATAACTCCGGTCACAAGCATTTTTTCGTTGTTTAAAGAGCCGCCACTTACGGTCTGGCAAAACAGCACATCCCCAACGGCAGCTGCGCTGTTGGTTGTCAGTATTGCAGTGTAATCAATCGTTGTAGAGACCGCCGTAATTTCTGTGGTAAGTGTTGTTGGAAAATCAAACACAATCCGCCACGGCTCAAATGTTGTGGAGGTAATCCCAAAATTTGCCACGGTTGTAGTGTCCTTTATAACCGCAATTAGCCCGTCAAGACTATGAGCTGCAGCTGATGTGCCGCCATATCCGCGAGTTACGGTAACGGTACCGGTGTTCGAATCCGTGATAGTTACAGCGGTAACTACAAGTTTCTCGTTGTCGATAATTAGAATGTCCCCTGCCGCAATTGGCGTGGTAGTGGCTGTAAGGCGGCTGGCTGAAGCATTGGGGGTTCCATAAAATTTATACGGAATTGTTGTATCCCCAATTAGGACATTCGCTGTGCAGTAAGCCCAACCCTCAATCTGCTTCGGAAACGCCAGCTCAGTAGTGGCGCTCAGTACGACCACCTCGGTGTTTAGAACGGGTTCGTAGAACGTGGGGTCAGAGGCTATAAATGAAATGTTGTTGAAAGACCCAAATTCATCGTATGTTCCAGATTCAAACTCATAATTGACGCCCCCGCTAAACAACACATCAATGCACCTTTTAGTTCCGTCGGGCTGTATCTTCATGAGTTTTCCCGTATACAATGCCCCAGCTATGGGCTGCTTGTTTATGCGGAACATCTCTATAAAACTTGCGCGGTCGCTCCAGTAATCCCTGCGATTTGGGGATGATTGCCGAAGTTCCATGTCTATCGTGCGTGGCAACAGTCTGTAATCAAGCAAAGTGTTTCCGTGCTGAAATGGCCCGGTTTGCTCAATGTATTTTATTTCAGGCATTCCATATCCGGAACTGGACATAATCGCCCGCGTTACATAATCCGACAGCAAGTACATCCTGCTGTAACTTACTGCGCCGGTATTTGCGTCAATCGTGTTGGTAGAGTCTGGGGGTATGTAGAAGTCAAACTCTATTTGGGTGGAACGGTTTTTCATATTTTAGCGATTTCCCGCGCCCATTGCTGCAGTGCGACTGTCAATAACAGTTGGGCTAGAGGTGTAAATAGTTTGGTTATAGACAACATGTGAAGTTGTATTTCCGCCGCTATAATTTTGTGTGCCACCCCCTGGTCTATTACCGGCTGGGGCAACCAATACTGGTTGGGTGCCCATTATTCCGCCAACATTTTGTCCCGGAAAAGTATCTGCGGGGGCTGGCGCTGCCCGCGGAGTGGTTGTTGGCGCTCCTGCACCATGACTTCTAGCTAGCTCCGCTTCCCTTTTTTTGTATGCCTCAAGGTCTGCCGTAAGCCTAGCTACTTCCACGGGGGTCTTCCCCACAATTGCTTCATCGTATTTTTTCTGCGCGTCGCTTTGCCTTCTGGCTGCTTCTGCCTGAGAATAGGCTGGGTTCCCGCTTACAGGAACATCTTCTACCATCCCAGTTCGGGGATTGTATTGTTTTTGGGTACCGCCGGATTGTTGAGTTGAGAGGCTCTCGGTGATGGCTCCCAACTTCATAATTTCATCTACTGTTTTCATGAACTGACTGGAGGGTTCCTGTGGAGGAAGTGACGCTACATAATTTTCACCAACTTTTCCAAAAAGAGTTGTCGCTCCTACCCTACCTATTTTGTCAATATACGTTCTCATCAGGCTGTCAAACATTTTCGCCTTGTATGCTTCCCTATCCGCCTGTCCAGTTGCGGAAGCATCCACAAGCCCCTGCGCCAATATGGATGTAGACATGATTGTTCCAGCGCCGCCCACTGCGGCGGCTAACGCTAAGGAAGCACCACCAGTTACAGGAATCGAAGCTAGTAAGAGTCCAGTAGCACCAATCGTAGCCGCAGCCGCAGTTACCCTAGCCACCATTGTCCCAAAATCCCCGGGGGGCTTTGGTCTATCGTCCTCCAAAACTTTCTGGTGCAGCTTGTAAGAAGCGAGTGCTATCTCCTGCCGTTCTTGGGCTTCCTCTGCAGTTAAATAGCCTGCTGTTTCTAGGGCCTTTATTTTTAAAAATTCACCCTGATAACCAACCCAACGCGCACTTGCAGTTAGGGCATAATTAACTTGCCCTGCAAAGTATGCAGCCCAATTAGAAGCATATTGAAAAGCATATGCCAAAGTTACAAGTAAGTCTGTAAACGCCCCCATGATTCCGCCACTTTCGCCCAAGACTAAAGTGGAATCGTACATAGAATCAGCGAATGACCTGTTTTCGTGCGTAGCCTTCCATAGTGAGTCCGCAAGCCAGCCAAGTCCTTTAATAGCTTCCATTACAACCCAAAAGAAACCTATAAATACCCGCACAATTAAAGTGAGAATTCTAATAAGACCAATTATTATTCCCATAACAACAATAAACGCTATAGCCAAAATACCGCCAACAATTACAGCCAACAAAATAAAAACTGGGACAAGTACTGGTTTTAAGAAGTTCCATAAATCCAGAAATATTTCTAATACCCAAGTAACAATTAATATAATGTTATTAAAAGCAGCAGCTAAATCCTCGAATACGCCCTTGAGCATGTGTTCCCAAACCCACACAAATGCCCAATACAATATCCCGCCGATTAATTTCACCCCACCCCAAAATGCCAATAAAACTGGGTAAATAAATTCCGTCCATAGCCTTTTGAGAACACTCACGAATTCGTAGAAATTGTCAGTCATGCCTTGGAAGTTAGTATAAAAACCCCAAGCTACCGCAGCGACAACAACAGCAATAGCTCCAATAGTACCCATCGCCGCAACGACTGAGGTAGCAAGCCCCATTGCTGCAGCCGATGCCTGAGCGAACGCAAACTGCAGGGCTCCAATAATCCCATATTGCCCTACAGCAGTGCTAAAAAGGCCAATAATCGCCCCTATCTCACCAAAGAAAACCGTTACATAACCAATAATCACCTTGCCCCAAGCAAAAAACTGAAGCGCATATTTGCCTAACCCGCCAAAAATCTTGCCAAACCAAGTCTCCCCAATTGCCTCAAACACTTTTAGTATTCCGGCTTTGGGACTGGTGAAAAAAGTTAAAAGCCAGCTTCCAAATTTAGGCAGCCATTTTGCAAGCAGGACACCAACCCCCGACTTGGAGAATCCCGCAAACGCTGCATACAACCAATTGTAAATTTTGCCGGATATAGTAAGAACGCTGAGCACAGCGGTCAGCTGGAGCGCAATAGGAACCCAAGAATCTCTTTTATCCCAAATGTACTGAATAACTTTTTTAGTTTCCGCATAGGCTTGCACTGCAAAATCCCGCACTTGCCGGAATTTTTCACCAATGCTCTCAATTAGCATTATGACTGTCTGGGATTGTGCCTGGTCAATTCCCAGGCCGGATTGCAGATTAAGTTGTTCTTCTGCAAACGCTGGGCGTCCCTCCTTGCTATCCTTTTGGTTGTATCCGGATTTGAATACATCCGCTAATGTTTTAGGGACTTCATTCGCGAAAAACAACCGGATTGTGTCGAGCATTCCAGCCAGAGTACCGACTATGTTGGTAGTTACATCAATAACAATCTCATATTTTTGCGAGCCAAAAAAGGTTGCCAATCTGGTTTTGGCTTCCTCAAAGGATTGTTCATATCCGGATTTTCCTTCTGCTTTGTAATTCCAAACTGTTTTAATAGCGTTTAAAATGTCTAGGGCAAAAAAGTCCTGTATTTTTTTTACCGCTATCTTGAAATCTTCAACAATAATCTCGCCCGTTGCTTTGAAGTATTGCTTTAATTCTTCCCATTTGCCCTGCAGGAAAATTCCGAAATTTCTCCACTGCAGTTCCAGCCACTTAATATTATCCGCAAGAGTAAGCGTGATTTCTTTAGCTTTAGATTCCGTTTCCCCGTACGCCACTTGCACATCGACCAAAGCGTCTTTCCAGCCATAAATTTCCGTGTTGTCTAGGCTTATAAATGGCTGCATTCCTTTTGCTGGCTTGTAATTTTTTGGTTGCGTCAGCCTTTCGAAAATACTTGTTAAAGTACCTGCCCACTGCTCAATTGAAGCGGCTGTAGGCAGGTACTCCATCATCTTGTCTTTTATGCCTTTGAAGAAAGCCACAATTTGACCCGTAGTTGTATCGAGCCACTTCTGAATTTGCTGCGGCGTGCCAAATATCCTTGTAAATTGTTTTCTTATGTAATCTGTGACTTTCTTTACAAGCTGCTTTACTTTGTCGAAAGCCTTTGTATATTCCGGCCCCCAGTTAAAAACTTCCTTTACCTTTAGCACTACATTGTCAACGAATTTTTTAAACTCCACTTTGAAGTTTTCAACAAAAGTTTGAAACCCGCCAAAATTTGTTTCATAAGCTTTTGACAATACACCGATAACCGACAGCAATGTGCCCAGCGGCGTAAACAAAAATGCCACTACCTTAGCGACTTTTGCGATTACCGTGACAATCGCCCCGTACCCCCAAATAATCGCAAATACCCTGGCTACGTTTGTAAAAAAAAGAATGAGGATGTCAATGTTGTCTGCAATAAATGTGAGTACTGCCGCCAATCCGGTGAATATGGCTGATGTAAAATATTCTTTCATCTGCACAAAAATAGATTTCCCTTCAGGGTTTTTTGCGCCGCTGAAAGCCTCAGCTACTTTGTCAAAAATAACAATTAGTTTGTCGAAAATAATAACAAGCGGGTCGCTTGCCTTATGTGTTTCCAGCAGAGTATCCCGGAACGCAGTTAACCAAGGCAGGCTTTTGCCAGCCTTTTCCCCCAGTTCCGTTATCAACCTTGCGTTTTCTAGCTCCGTAGCCTGTACCTTCAGATATTTTGGATGGTTTTTAACATACAAATCTGTATTGGCTGTCAGTATTGCCATTTCCTCAGCGTTTTTTCTGTATGTCGCTGTTGTTTTTTGCCCTGTGCTCTCAAGGTACTTTTGCTGTTCTGCAAGCTCCCGGTAGCGGTCTGACAAACCCTGGCCGGATTTGAGTAAATCCGCTTCCAACTTCTTTCTGTCTTGCAGCTCTATTCCATTGCTTTTCTGGGAAGCTGTTAACCTGTCAAACTCTACTTTATACTGGCTTGTTTTAGCAAGCGCTGGCCCTAACGCGGATTGCAAAGCCCAGTAAGTTGCAGCAAGACCTTCTGTGGATTGGATGCCCTTTTCCCCGTCTTTCCAAATTGAGTCCCCCAGTTTTTTTTGCAGGTCTAGAATTGCCTGTCTTTGGGCCTTTTCCTCACCAAGAGCTTTGGTGTAACTATCCTTTGCACTGGTAAGTGCCGTGCTATCTTTGGCCAGCGTTCCTTCCAGCCGGCCAATATAACCAAGATTATCCATGTACTGCTGGGAGTATTTAGTTCCAGCTTCCATAGCCTCTTGCATAGTTTTTTCGTAACGGCCTTTTTCCTCGCTTATTGATTTCTGGTCTTCCACAGCCATACTTATTTTGATTTGAATAGGGTCTGCTATTTTCGCAACAAAACCTTGGAAGAATTGCAGAAAAATGGTGATGGTATCTGCTACAGACTTAAATGTATCCTGAAAAATTAATCCAATTTGGTCACCAAAAACTTTAATAGTTGCGAGCATGTCGCCTTTTGTAAACGGATGAACAATTGCCTTCATAATTGGCTTAAAAGCTTCCAAAAGCCCTGTAAAAAGGTTGACCTGCACCATCTCGTAAATGTCGCCAATGGCATTTTTCAGCCCGCGAAAACTGTCATTAATAGCCAGAAAGGCATCTCCGTAAGTCATCTCAAAAAATTCCGACATAGCCGTGTTTAATTTATCAAACGAAATAGTGCCTTTGCCAACCTCATCATTAAATTTCTCTACTGACATCCCCATCGAGGCTGCAATATCGTTTACCGATAACCCCGCTAGGTTCATCTGGCGCACTTGGCGCATCATCAGCTTCCCCATCGACTTGGTTTGACCCATCGCGTATGTAATTCTGTTGATATGCTGTTCGCTGCGCCCCGTGACGGTTGCAAATTTCGTAAGGCCGGAAGTCAATGTTTCGGTTTGCTTTAGAGTCATGCCAAACGCTTTGCCCTGCTCAACCGCTGCCATAATTCCCTTACGGGTAAACGGGGAAATAAGCGCCAGCCTTGTCATCCTGTCAATCATCTCTGCGGCAGGTTGCCTTGCTGCGCGCAGTGCTTCATCCATGTTTGTTACCGTGGAAACCTGCCTTTCGGTGGTGTACTCGTAGGGCGTTCCATCAATGTTTCTCAACCTAGTCACGGTGTCCCCGTATGTATTGAGCTTGTCAGTCATTTTCTCGAGCGTCGCTACTTGGGCATCATATTGGGCAGTATTCTCTTTGCCATCCTCGAGCATTTTTTTCCTTTTGTCATCTGCCGTTTGTATTGCGCCTTCGAGAATAGTGTAGTTCCACGCGGTTTGCTTTAGCTCTTCCTGCTCTTTGGCAGACATCTTCATGATGCCCTTGTGAGTATCTGTTACTGTTTCGCCATGCATTAATTCCACGGCTGTCATGGCATTAACAGTTTGGATTGTTTTCTCGAATTCAGCTATTGTGTTGAAGGCTGCTTTGCCGACATCGTACAGGGTGTCAACCGCAAGTTGTCCAGCAGAATAAATACCTACGCCAAGAGCTATCGAGAATAGCGATGCCCCTTGAGTGGCTGCCCCGAAAAATCCGCCCTCTCCTTCTCCCTTGAGAACTTTGCCAAATCCCTCAACAGCTTCATTGGCCTTCTTAATTTGGTCGACGAAAAGTTCATATTCTTCGACGACCAGCTTTACGCCAATCGTTTTCGTTAACCCCAACCCTTTAGCCATAACTACTTATCCTCGCGCCTGAAAGCAATGCGACCGTTTGCGAAATACATCGCCTTTTCAATAATGGCATCCATTTTGTCGCGCGGAATTATCGTCAAATCTGCGGGGGCGTGCATTTCTTTTGTAGTTTTATTTTCTATAGCTTCAATTTTTCTTTTTAGAATTTTTGCTTTCTTTTTGGCATTTGTTTTGCTTGAAGCTCCCCACACCCTGAGGGACAGCAACAATCTAGTGGGATTGCCCTTCTCGTCGCGCTCCGGCCCTGGATTTCCAGACATGCGGGAAAGGAATGAGTATTGGCGCTTCATCTCCCCTAATGTTTTAGCACTCAACACTGGTGGTTGGAGGTTATGCCCCTGCTTCTTTGCGGAAGCCCTGCCCTTCGCGTTGAGGCCACCCTTGGGGTTTTTACCGGCGTTTTTCTGCCACGCAAAAGTTTTGTATGAAACCAACGCGAAAGGATTGTCGCTCAGTTCTTTCTTTGTAAAGTAACTTTTTATTTCTTCTTCTTCATCGCCATCCTCATCAAACACAACCCCGCTTTCAACCTCGCTTGAAGAAGTGGAACTCTGTTTGCCTTCTTCAGAAAGAGCTGCTTCTTCAGCCGGGACTTCCTCGTCTGGGACTTCTTCAGCCGGGACTTCTTCAGCCGGAGCCTCTTCGACCGGAGCCCCTTGGGGGGGGGCTGCCTCTGGGTTTTCTGAGGTAACCGATTCGCCGATGACGGGCTGTTCTTGGGGCGGATAGGGGAACGGTGCATCAGCGCGTTCAGAATCGGAGTAGGTTTCCGTGAGCGTGCTGTCTTTGGGCAGAAAATCGCGCGGCAGGTCTTTGGTGTCGACCAGCATTTGCAAGCCCTGCTGCGGCGTGATAATCCCAGCCTGAATTACAGTTGCTATGTAACTGGCGCGAGCGCTGGAAACACCGATTGCGGCCTGCTCATCGCGATAATCTTTTTCAATAAAAAAGAAATTTACATACTCCGAAAAAACAAACTCGTTTAGCATGTGCGTGAATGCCTGCCGCCACGCAACCGTCGCCCCCATGCCTTTTGATTTCTCATCCAACACCCGGCTCTGGGTGGCAGTGCCGAACCCGCGGCCCGATGACAGCGGAGCAATGTCCTGCAAATCAAGGCCAAGCGCCCTTGCATATATCAAGTATGCGTTTTGGCGTTCTTCTTCCGGAATAAATCCACTGGGGATTTCAGCCAGCGGCACTGTTACCAGCTGCGGGGGCTGGTCGCCTGCAATCGTTGCAATCGCAGCGCCCATGTAGGATTGCACGCCGCGCCGGGAAGCTTCACCTTGAGCTGATTGGAGAATGTCATCAACATGGCTTTTGAGGACGCCACTGAGAAAATGAATTGCCAGCGGCTTGCGCCCAGCAACTTTCTCGCGCATAAACTGCTCAATTGCAGATAACTTGTATATTGTGCTGTAGGCTTTTTCGGCGGCGCAATGCCCAACTCCGTAATACATCTCCCGGTGGTCGGGCATGTCGGAAATCATAAATACCTGGTGGTCGCGCAACTCATGAATTTTTCCCAGCCGGTCTCGGTACAAGACCGGAATATGCGGGTCACCAGTGCGCACGCAACGATGCGGGTCGAGGTGCATAAGCCCGAGCACGCGCGAGCCACCAGACCGGCTGGCCCGCACAATTTCCACAAACGCCCCATTGCCAGTCAATAGAAACGCCTGCATGTGTTTGGAGATGAAATTTACCCACCCAGCTCCAGCTTCAGAAGCCATCAACATATCGTGCCCCTTCCGCGCCCGCAACCCGATTTCGCCCTTTACATTCCAGCCTAGGGCCGCCATCTTCGTTGTCGCAACCCCCACAGCGGATTGCCACATATTTTCGTGATACACCGTGGCGGCCAGAAAGTCGTCGCGTTTTTGCGACCAGAATTGAGGCAGGCTCGGCGGCAGAGCGAAAATACTGCGTGTATCAATCGGCTGCAAGAAGTAGTTGACTACGCCAGTTTTAGAAGCTTTGGTAACTTCATCGGAAGTTACCGACCTCTTTTTCATCTCATTGATATCTTGCAGCATTGTGTTTATTTAATCTCTCTCGTACCTGATGGCCCAAGCTAAGTAGCGCAGAGCATCCATGCCGTGGTCAAATTCTTTTACGGGCTTCCCAGTCGTTTCATCGCGCCGGTACGCAGTAAATTCCTTCAACAAGTGCTCGCACCGGGGGTGTACCTTTAATCTTCGTATTTTATTCAAATCAGCCCCTACCATTGCGTGTAATATCCCTACACTAGCCTCTACATCCGCAGCGCCGCGCCTAGTATAAACCCCCTTAGCGTTTAATCGCCCTCTCAATTCGGCGGCACTTTTGTCCACAACGCTGAATTCCGGCTCAGGATAAGGCATATTGAATACATCCTCAATATGCTCTTCCGGCAGTTTCTTTATCGCATAGTTTTCTGCAAATACATTTAGAGTGCCGTCTGACCGCATTTGCGCAATCAAAAACACCCTAGGGTGCGAACCGGCTGTGTAAGTCCCAATATCCTTGTCAAACTGCCCGGAATACCCGTCATCCACCCCCCACAAAACCACCCCTCCATCCTTTACATAATCCGCATTTTCGGTGATGTTTTCCTTTTCGCTCCACGCCTCGTACACCATGCCGGTTGCCTGCGCCCACTGCCCCAACAGAAATCTCTGACGGCGCATACCGGTTAGCTCATCCAGTGTCGATAAATACGCCTCCCCCTCTTGCGTCCAGCGCTCCCCGTTGTGCAACTTGGGATTGTCCTCGTGCACAGACTGGTAAAAATTCATGCGCGGTGTGTGACCACGGGCGTACAACCAGTGAGTCGGTGCATCGGGGTTGCAGTCGCCGAGTATTTGCTGAAAGGGCATCTTGAAGTTGCGCAACCGCGTCGTCAACTTCTCCCAATCCTCCAGTGTCAACTCCGTAGCTTCCTGCGCAAATATCATGTCGTAGTCCGTACTCATGACCTTTGCTTTGTTGTCGCGCCCGCTCTGCTTCAAGCCGGCAATGATTATCTCTGACCCGTTCGGGTACGCGTACACGCTGCGCGTCTCCCGCTTCGCCCCCGCCATCATCGAAGCCCCAGGCAAAAATACATCCCGCTCCATTGTCACCAACGCGCTCTCATTCAAACTCTCGCGCGTCTTGCGCACAATCAATAAACGCGCCCCGCTATACCGCTGAGCGTAATAATGCAACTTCTCCAAACACGCCCGGCTCTTCCCCGTCCCCGCCGCCCCGCTGATTACCACCTCCCTCCCCCTGTCCAAGAACATCTGCAGGGCCGCCCCCCTCAACTCCGGCGGCTTCGTCGCCTCCGCCTGCCGGGTTCGCGCTCGCAAGCGTATCAACGAGCCTTCTAGGCTCATGTCGCGATACCCCTGCGGTGATAAGTAGTTCTTTAGCAATGTCATCGCCCAGCTCCTCCTGCACTTCTTCGGCAGTTACTAAGTTTTGCCGCAACATCATTACAACTTCTTCTCGCCATGTTACGGACACGGATGTGGGCGCGTATAACCCCCACATCGCCGCCTCCCTGTCCGCCGCCCGCATCGCAACATTCAAATTCCCCTCCTCAAACGCACGCCGCCTTACCTCACGAAACGCCTCCGCAATCTCCCCGAATTTGTTGCCTAATTTTGCCTGCTGTACACTTCTGAATAACTCGTATGCCTTGTCTATGTAATTCTGCGCGTGCCGGTCTTTAACATTGAATAACTGCATTATGTTCTGACGCAACCGCGACCCATCCCCGCCCAATAAGATAAAGTCGTACACTATCGCTATCCGGCGCTGCATCTCTATCCGACTTGGCCGCTTTGCCTTTACACTCATTTTGCTCCCCCACCAATTATTCTAGGCTCATTTTAGCACATCAAAGAACTGTTTTTGTAGCCCTTGCCCCTCCTACTCTCTGCAATCTCTGACACTCGTTTTAGCGAGTAACAGTGAATGGGGTAGCACTAGATTTTCGCGTCGTCGTGTGAATGAGTCCGAGGGCCGCGTCGGCCCAAATTTTTTTTTCGTCCGCGCTCGCGCCGCGTGATAGCGCGCACGCTCGGACGCCCGGGGGCCAATGGGCCGGGCTGGGCGTGCGTGCGTGCGGCGATGTTTTTCCACAGCGCCACACCCGTGTGCCGCGCACCGCATCCGTGGCGCGGTACGGCACACGGCGCACCCGTCCACCGCCAACCGCCACCGCCACATTTGCGCGAACATTTGCGCGAGGTTACACAGACACAATCCCTTACATTTGTGCATACATTTACATACACATTTTTACATACACATTTCTACACACATTTCTATGCACACATTTGCACACACATTTGCACACACATTTCTACACACAATTTGCACACAATTTGCACAGATTTGTGCACACAATTCTAGGCACATTTACACACAGAATTGTGTACACAATTTTATGCACACATTTACACACACATTACACACACATTTCTATGTACATTTGCACACACATTTCTACACACATTTCTGAGCACATTTACACACACATTTCTACACACATTTCTACACACATTTGCACACACATTTCTACACACATTTCTAGGTACATTTCTGCACACATTTACACACACATTTCTAGGTACATTTACACACACATTTCTACACACATTTCTACACACATTTGCAGGGAATATCTAGGAGAATATTTGTGCGCCGATTTGGGCTATTCCTTGCACATTTTTCTACACATTTTTCTACACATTTTTCTACACATTTTTCTGGGCTTTTTTCTAGGCTTTTTTCTACACATTTTTCTGGGCTTTTTTCTGGGCTTTTTTCTAGGCTTTTTTCCCACATTTTTCTAGGTTTTTTTCTGCACGTTTTCCTGCACATTTCTGAAAAACACCGTATACAAAACCGGACGCATTCCCGTAATAACAATCCGCGGAATACACCACATATCCTGCAAGGAATAACCGTACACAAACCCACAAAAACATGTCCAATTACACCTAGTGGGATTATCCGTAGAAAAATGTTGGCCGTAGGGGAATTGGCCGCAGAGCGATAAAGCGACTATTTTGCTTTTTTCGTTCCACAACAACAAATTCTAAACCCCCTGGAAAATAGGGGTTCTAGAGAGCCCCAAAGTGCCACTATGAGCTAATTTGAGCGCCGTAGGAGGATTTCTGCAATATTGGCATGCCTAGCTCGTGATGATATAATTTATTTTTGCACCACCTGTGATATAATTAGGTCAAAGGGTAGGAGAACCCCTTACCGTAGAACTATTTACTTGGAGGTAAATACAATGCCAACTAGACTTGTTGATTTGGATTTGAGCGAAGCTTCAGCGAGGGTGATTGACCGCAGCGAATTAACGAAAAGGGCGTGGGCGGCTGCAAAGCAAGAATCGTTTACCGTAGATGTAAACACAATTGGCTTTGGCGTGGAGATTGAGTGCTTTATGCCAGCCGTAGAAATGTCGCTTATGTCTTGCGTTCGCGGTAGTTATCACTACGGTAATTTGGTCGGTGCAGTCCTTGACCCAAATTCTAAGGGTTGGAAATGCGAACAAGACGGAAGCCTTGAGAGTTCACGGCAGGACGCTGCGGGAAATGAATTGCTGGGGTGCGAATTTGTCAGTCCTGTTCTCTACGGTATAGAGGGGTATCTAGAAGTGGAACGCTTTATGAAGCTTATTGAACGCCGTGGCGCTACGGTTACACGCCGTTGCGGTATTCATGTCAATGTAAGCTTGGCATCTATCGTTTCTCTCAACCGTAACGGCTATGCACCGGCTCGTGTCCGCAACTTTCTTAGGCGCTTGTTACACTTTGTTTCTATTCATGAAAACGGAATGATGCAAATTGGCGGCCGCCGTAGCAGAGTCAATAACACTTACTGCCGTACCGTAAAGGATTGGCCGCGTGATGTGGAAAAGGATATGCCGCTTGAAGATTTTTGGCAAATAATATCCCGCCACGGCCGCTATGTAACCTGCAACCTTAACAATGTGCAGGGCGCTCCAGCGCAATCACGGATAGAGTTTCGGGTGTTTGGCGGTACTGTCAATGCCCTTAAGGTGTTAGGGTACATCGCCGTAGCAATGGCTTTGGTTCACAAAGCTGCGGTAGCCCCAATCGCCCCTAAACTGGCGAAGAATGATTACCGCCTTACGGAACTGATTGCCGATACCAAAGCAGCACTGCGGTTGCATGTAGGCATGTGGACACGCCACGCGGAAGTTAAGTACGGATTGCCAACTGGCGTGTGGGAGAAGTGGGGCAAGCGCATTCTGAAAAATCAACGGTGGAATGCCAAACAGTTTATCAACGGAATTTCTACGGACAATGTTCCGGTTGATGATACACCTGTAGCCCGCTCTCGCTAACATAACCAAGGGGCGGTGAAATACCGCCCCATTACAATAACAAGGAGATTTATTATGAGTACATATACCAAGCCAATTGTGGCAATGACTGAAGGAAGTTGTCACCGCGAAATTAAGCGCATACTTGAGTTTAGTGATGCAACTGTTATAACCCTGCGCAATCGTGGTGACTTGGCGCGTGTCCGTAACGCAACTCACTTACTGCTGCCCGGTGGCGCTGACATCAACCCTGCGCTCTACGGTCAAGCCGTAAGTTACGCGAGGGGCTTTGACCCTCAGCGGGACTGGCTGGAGTTTCAATTAGCGCGGTACGCTATCCTGCGGGGTATGCCCACTTTGGGGATTTGCCGTGGGTGCCAAATGCTTGCGGTTGCTGCGGGTGGCATACTGTGGCAGGACTATGCAATTCAACAAGAAGTTGCACCGCACGGCGCTACTCACGAAATCAGAACTACCCGCAACAGCCTAATGCGGAAGTTAATTGGCAGTAGGGTGACTGTAAACTCATATCATCACCAATCCGTAGCCACTCCACCAAAGGGCTGGAAGGCAACTGCTTACGGTAACGATGATGTTGTGGAAGCAATTGAGCATATCCGTATGCCCCTGCTAGGGGTTCAATTCCACCCTGAAATGATGCTGGACACTAATCACCCTGCGGGAGAAAACCTTATCCTGAACTGGATTGACGGTGAAATCCCAGAGCAATCCACGGTCGTTGCCAAGAATTTGCCACTATTTGTTTAGTTGTGATATACTTACAGTAAGGAAGGAATATCCAATGAGAACAAATGAATTACCAGTCGTAACCGTAGCCTACATAGCGCAATATGTAGGCTGTAGCCTGCAAACTGTGCGCAAACGCATGAAGGAAGCGCCTGCGCACATTTCTCAACTGCAGGTAGGGAAATCTGCCGTGTACCTACGGAACGACCTGCCATCTATCCGTGCCCTGATATGCGACAAGTCAAAGGCGCGTGGCGGCTCTAACACTACCAAGGAAGAAATGCGCAACCGGCACGACGAGGCATACCGTATGCGCACTGACTCCAAAATGACCTTCAAGGAAATTGCCACAACGCTTGGGTACGCAACTGAAAGCGGGGCGTGGCGGGCAATCTCCCTAGAGAAACAACGCCGCGAGAACAAGAAGTTGTCTTACTTTTATAAGACAACCTGATAAAGAACCGCCAGCACTGAACTGCTGGCGGTTTTTTGTTTTAAGGATTGCCGGTAACTTTCTTGGGCCTGCCACGCTTACGGCCGCTTGGCGTAAGCGACATGTTCTCTGTAACACTAGGAGGCACCACCGGTTGCTGGGTATCCAGTAAATTCGGCTGGTGGGCAACCTCAATACCGCCCGCTGGAGTATTTGGCACGACTAGGGCATTCGTTGCCTGAACTGCGTCAATAACCTGTTGCTTTGTAACAACCCGCCACATCATTGTGGAAACCAATTTCTCCACATCTTCTGCATTAACCTGCGCGAAACGCTCCATATTATTGTTTCCGCCAACATAATGCTTGTTGTTCTTGCCAAAAAATGTAATGCCCCCAATCTGCGGGCCTATAAATTCCATTCTTACAATCTCATCTGCTGCATCAATGATTGTCATTTGTATTTCCCCCAGGCGTTTCTTTGCCTCAATAATCCCAGACCCGTTACCACCACAACAACTGCTCATCTTTTGTTCTCCGCTTATGTATTTCCAAAACTTAGCACGAATATATTCCAGTAGTGTACCCGAATTATCGAGAGCCAACTGCCTGCGCCTGCCAGTGTTTGCCCGGTAAACAAACAAAGGCTTGTTTACATGAATTCCACAAATACCGGCTATTGCCAACTTTGTGAAGAATTCACCCTCCTCCCACCCAATCATGTTTACATCGAATCCCCCAACTGATAACGCCTGCTCTGTTTCCACCAACACCGTGACGGCGTGTATGCCATCATCCAGCCACACCTTTTGGGTGTATTCACCGGCCGCGTGATTTGTGCGAACGGTTGTAGTGATAGAGCTTTGCGTTTCGGTAATCCAATCACCGTAAACATAATTGCCAGTTTCAGTATAACGTTCTAACATCAATCGCATAGAGTAGGGAAGCAAGTAGTCATCTGCATCTAGGAACAGCGACAACTTACCCCTAGCCTCCCGCAATCCTGCGTTTCGCGCCGCGCCCGCTCCTGCGCCCCCCGAATTAACAACTCTTACGAACGGGTACGGCCTTAGAATGCCTTTTGGCATACCGTAGACCGAGTCGTCAACCAATACAATTTCCCAATCCCTGTAAGTCTGAGCTAGAACGCTTTCTATGCAACTTGCCACATAATCATAATGCCCTTCTCCTACCGGGATAATGACCGTAACTGAAGGTTCTGTGTATGACTTGACTGAGTAATCGTGCGATTCGGTGGGAGCCCCAAAAGGGAACTGCCGCGTCAACATCCAAGGCAACCAATTGTTGATTGCGGAGTATTGCAATGTTCTGCTGGCCGACCCCGTATGTCCGTGGTAGTGGAATAAACTGTCTGGCGTAACGCGTATTGCCGTGTACCCGACACTCAACCCGCGTGTCCAAAATTCCGCATCTTCGCCGGGGGCATAAGCCTGCCGATGCTCCCCAGCGCGCTCCCACATAGAACGCCTAAACATTGCCGCCGAGGGAATACAGTTTGCGGGCGGGTTTGCCACCTTGCTCTGTATATTGTCCCAACTGAACATAGGCGGCCACTCAGTTTTATTAACATTCCCATTCTCGTATGTTACATCCATCCCTGTATACGCAATCCCCACCCCGCGGTCTGCAAATGCCTTCAACAATACAGCGCCGTATGCAGGAGCAATAGTGTCATCTGCGTCAAGGCAAATAACCATTTCGGTACTGGAATGCTTTATTCCACGCGTTCGGGCAGACGCAACCCCTCCGTTCCTTTGCTCAACTATTGTCACCCTCTCGCTGTAACGGCCAATTGCCACCGCAGAATCATCCGTAGACCCGTCATTAACTACAATGATTTCCGTTGCGGGAACTGTTTGAGCCAGCACGCTTTCAATAGCACGCCCCACTACACTGCCGTAGTTGTAGCAGGTAATAACCACACTGTATTTTCCCTCCCCAGGAACTGCTTTAGCCGTGTGTTCGTATAACGACCGGTACTCCCGCATTGCACGCTGCCAAGTCCAGCTCAAACTGCTTTCGCGGCATTCTTGAGCTAATTCTTTCCCTCCGGCATACGCCCACTGCACTCCCTCTAACAGCCCATTGATATCTCCCGGTTTTACTAACCAACCATTTACGCCGTGTTGTATTAGGGAGGCTGTACCACCGTGGTCATATCCAACAACTGGAATGCCGCAGGCCAATGCCTCAACTGTGCCAATCCCAAAGGTTTCTTTGGTTGTAGCCAAATACGCACTAGCTCCCCTAACTAAGTCGCGCATCTGGGAATGCGATAACGCACCAAACACACGCAAATTCCCTGGTACACCCCCGTGTTCAGGGGCAAAGGTTGTGTATACGGTCACCCCAGCTTTTGCTAATTCTATTACTGGTGTCGGGTCGCAAACATCAGCTGCCCTGTTCTTGTTCCAGAGCGTGTACCTTATAATCTTTGAACTGTCGTCATCAATTGGCGTCCAATCGTTCAGCTCAACCCCATGCCCTATCACCGCTGGGGTAATTCGCATATCACGCCTGAAAATATTACCCACCCAATCAGAAGGCACTGTAATTACCCTGGCTCGGCGGGCCGCCGATGCCATTATCTTGTTAATGTGGTGATGCCACTTGTGGTAAACCCCAGAACCAATATCTCCAGTCCAGTAAATGCCGTGGCAATGCAATACATCAATTCTAGGGAAATCGAACTGTTGTGTGTGGGCGGCAATTAAATCCGCTTGTTTGTGGTCGTTTACTAATTCAATGTCTTCGCTAGGCAAATACCTGTACTGCGCGTGGACTACCCGACCAATCCCAGTATTTTCACTTACGGTATCAGGGGTCGGATAAATAAATACCTTGACAGTCACGGGGTAAGTATCCCTAATTTCCCCATATCTACCAGGTCTTTCGGGCTAATTTTGTTGGGGTGCGGTTCCTGCCAGATGCACTCGTAATCAATCGCGCCGTTGCGAATTGCCACCGTATGCCGAATCGGGAACTGACGCGTGCCCAGAATTTTTTTGTTATTGGTAAAAGCGTATTCTTTCCAGCGATTAGACCCTTCCAGCTCAAACTGCCACGGGGTCTCGTCGTCAACCAACAGGTTCAAGAAATCATACTTGTCCCAGATTGCGGCTAGAACCGATGTATTGTAGGCTGAGCTCGGATTGTCAATAATCAAGTCTAACTGCCCGCAAGCTTCGTAATCCCGCATATCGGATGCGTACAGCCGGTCGGTTGTCAAATCAATCTTGGCGATGTCAGAATGCGTTTGCATGTAATGCCCCAACTGCCGGATAACACTCTCGTCAACGCGCCTCAGAATAAAGTAATCCTCGAGCATCAGAATGAAACGCTCTTCTGTAAACCCAGTGTTTCCAATCAAGTTGCGAACCGCATTGCTCCACTTGTTTATCGGGTAATCCCTAAACTTGCCGAGTGAAACAAATTGCCAGTCATTTGGTATATCGAACTGTGGAGGCGAAAAGCCAGCAACATAGCCGCGCATCCACGGCGCGTATTTCTGCTGCATATAAAAAAAAGGTCGCAGGCACCACAGTGTGGGGTCTGCGACCAATAAAACTGCTTTGACCTCCCCGCCCTCCTGTACTGAGGGCGGGGAGAATGTCGCGCCAGACACTTACTACGCTGTCGGCGAGAAGTAAGAAGGCCCAGCCGTTGCCGCACCCGACCGACCACCGTCCGCAAAGAACGAACTGTCGGTGAAGGGCGAGCGCTCGTGCGCCAGCGGCGTGTACTTGATGTTCGTAATCCGCGCAGCTAGGTGCGGGGTCAGGAACACTAGCCGCGGCTCTGTCTTCGCCAGCAACTGCACGCAGAAGTTAGTCGGGGGCTTCTTATGCCACATGAAGCGACCACTATCTGAAGTGTAGTAATGACCATCTGGAGCAAACGACTTCGCTGCATCCATTGCGCCATTTGGCTCATCATAGTCGCGATACTCCCAGTAAGTAACTGGGGTTCCGCTCAGTGCCGTCATTGGCACAAAGTAGATTGAACTGAGGAATGACTCGCCGGCCAATACGGTTTCGGAAACTCCAGCGTCAAGCACAACTGGAACCTTTGCCCCGTCAATCAACAGGTACTGCCCAGTCTGCCCAAAGATATCTCCGCGCATGTCGTCGCGCATCTTGATTAGCGACTGACTGTCAATGACCTGAGTCTGCGAAGTGCTAAACACGTTCTGGCAACGATAGGTCTGGTAGGCGCACGGGTAAATCTCAGTCAGCTCATAGAACAGAGCTAGGGGCATCGTGAGAACCCATGTGGCAGGGTCAAGCCCTGCATTTGCAGCAATGTAGCGTAGGTTGCGGTACACGCCCGCAATCGCACGCACAATCGCCGCACCGTTTGTGGAAATCTCCAAAGAGCCAAAGGAACGCACAATGCTATCTGCGGCTGGGCAGGCAATCCCTGTCTCGGCATCACGGTAGCCCGTGTTGATGAGCGTATCCAGCCCGTAGAAATACTTGCGGCCACCGCCAGATGTGTTGTTAGTGGGCGTGCCGTTGTATAGCTCTCTTGCAAAGTCACGCGACCAAGCAACTGCCATTTCAAACATAGACTTTCCAACCTCGGTGTTGAGCGGGTTTGAGGCCCCACTCAGAGCTGCGCCTGGCACATTGGGGTTGCCGCCCTGCCATGGGCTGCCCTTCAACTGCAGGTCGGTGAATTCACCGCGGTTGGTCAATTGCCCGATGCGGTCAAGGTCGAAGACCTTCGACATGCGGGACTGACGACCGTAAACGAAGCTGTGGGTGCACAACTTCATCAAACCAGCAACTGGCGGGTCATCGCACACACCCGTTGGCTCGGAACCAGAAGTGGCAGTTACGCCAGTCATAATTCCGAACAGCGGGTTCATGTCGCGCGACGGGCGCACTGGCAACAGCTCCTGCAGCCCCAAGCGCGGCAGAACCATTGCACTGAACACCGGCTGTGACAAGCCAGGTGAGCTAAACAACCCAGAAGGCCCGTGAGCGTATGTGGCGTTCGGGGTTGAGCTGACAGCCTTCGTCGTTACTACGGACTGCAGCACTTGCTGCGCTAACTTTTCATAATCGATTGATGTAGCCATGTTTTTATCTCCTGTACAATTGTACTGGTAATTTGTTATTCCCGGTTGCCATTCAGGAACATCCTGAAGTGGTCAAGTGGGTCGTCGGCGGGCTGAGCTTGCTTAAGGCGATGCCCCTCACTAATCTCCGTGTCGTCGTCTTGGGACGCGCGATACGGCCTCTTGGAAGATTTCGGAGCTTCCCCCTCCAATTCCTTCAAGCGAACATTCATCTCTTCGATGATTTCCACCAGTGAACTGGTGTTTCGCTCTTTTACCGTAACTGCCTCAAGCCCCTCATTAACACGATTGTCAATCTGCTTGATTACAGCCCTTATTGTCCGAAGCTCCTTGTAGACCTCACCCATCTTCTCGGCAACCTTCAGCTCCCCAAATACCTCGCTAATTGTACCTGTCAACAGCTCGGACAGCTCGGACGGCGACATGTACGCAACATCGGCGTCGCCTTGCTCAACTTCCTCACCTTCGTCATCATCGGTGCTCTTCTCGGTGATTTCGTACAACAAGTCAATCAACTGGTCGCGGGACATATCGCGCGGGTCAATCAAGTCGGAATCCTCAGATTCATCACTATCCGATTCCATACTTTTCATGCTCATGCTGGGCTTTTTCATACTAGGCATCTTCATAGAAGCAGCCATAGGAACTGCTTTCTTCTTGCCCTTGCCAACCTCGGCAGCCAATTCGTCAACTGCCTTCCCAGCCTCTTCGTCATCCTCAAGCGCATCAGCCTCGTCCTCGTCCTCGTCCTCTTCTTCCTCTTCCTCTTCCTCTACCTCTACCTTAGCCTTACCCTTACCCTTACCCTTACCCTTGGCGTGAGAATGGGAGTGACCCTTTTCGGTAACTGCCTCATCCTCATCCTCATCTTCTTCCTCGGCTTCGGCCTCATCGTCATCCTCTAGCTCATCCTCGTCAATGTCAAATTCTGGGTCTTCCTCACCTGCCTCATCTGCTTCGTCACCGGAGTCGCCTTCCACTAATTCCTTCTCGGCAATTAAATCGTCCAGAAACTCTGTGACTTCCTCATCTGACATAGAATCGACAATAGCAATAGCTTCATCTGCGGTTGTGTCCTTTTCTTTGTAACGCAACCCGACGCTCATCGCTTCCTTCTCCGTGATTTCCGCCCCATCAATGATTTTTTTGACGAGTTCTTCGCCAACCAAATCAGTAAGAGCTTTGAACTTCTTTTCGTTCATGGTAGTATCCTCCATTACCTGAAACTGTGTAAACTTATTTGCCGCACTAACTGTCGGCAACAATGACCGCTCGAATATTCGTATGTTATGAAAAACTCCCTCGCTATCCGGCTCCGATGCCGGGTGAACAAATCCAACACTCATTGATAAGTTGCCAGCATTTGCAGCAATTCGTTCGGCAACTTCCTTTGTGGTAAACGTACCACTTTCAATCAACATCTTTCCGTGCATAGCCGAGAAATCTGTTGTACCTAAATTCAACTGAGGTTCGTGCCACCACCGTAGTGGCCCTCGCTCAGTGTTATTTTCCGCATCTTTCTCCAAAGCTTTCGTGGACACGATTTCCTTATCGCCGTCCAAAAATGCGTTTGAGCTTATAGCATACCACCGATATTGGCCGTTTTTCTCTTTTAACACTTGGAAATTAATGGAACCCGTAATTTCCTTTTTGGACATCGGCAACTGTTTTGTTATGTTTGACTTGCCAATCTTTCCGCCTTTCTTATCGCGGGTAAGTGAGCCCCGTAAGTAGCCAGAGGACGCATAATAATCCTTCCTTTTGCGATTGGGGGACGAAGGGGAGCTAAATCCTGGTTTCGTGATAGGAGGCACAGGGAGGGGGGGGTTTGGGGTTCGCCCACTATCACCCCCCTTCCGAGCTTTTTGGCTTGTGATACCACCAGCAAACCAATCAATAAATGCACTAAAGCTACTCATTTACGCAAATCCTCGATATACTTGCATTACACGCAGTTTGGTCATTCGGTTACTTTGCCATGCTCCGAGGCAATCATGTGCAGGAAGAACGACTCTGCCCCTACAATTGAACTGGCATCCCCATCGTTCTTTCGCGCTTTCGTGGCGCGATTCTGGCGTTGTTCACGCTCTCGTTGCGCTTGCGCTTGCTTGCGTTCCCGCTCGGCATGCCTTTGAGCCGCTGCCTGACTTGCCGATTCAGTTCTCTGTTGAGAAACACTTTTTAGCGGTGGCTTGGATGTAGGTTTCGGTTTCGCGTGTCTTGAACTAGCATTCTGCAATATTCGTTTTGTTTCATGAGAAGGGTTTTTGCGGTGGGGCTGCGCGTTGTAGGTCGCCATTCGCATGTTTTTATCTATATGCTCGACATCCTTTCTTGCATTTTCGAGTCTGTCTGCCTCTCGACGGCGCCCTGCTCGTTTAGCCGCATCCCTTTCATCAGAATAGTAGCCTGTTGCCCATCTACCGGCTGATGCAAAGCTATCTCTGTCCCTTTGGGTGCGGTGCGTGTCCATTGGGTCACCAGGCTTGACAGCACCCTTCGGTCGAAAGTCCACATCAGGGTCATTTGGGCTATGGTCGCGTTTCGGCGCGCGTTTCTGAGCTTTCTCGGTAAGCATCTCAAACACCAACTGCCGATTGGCTTCCGCATCACTTTGAGCCAAAAGGTATTGCTCAACTGCTAGCTCGGACTGCAGCTCGGACTGCAGCTCTTTGCCACGCCGCTTCCCCATCGGGGATTCCCATTGCCAACTCTTTTTCATACCTCTGCTCTTTTTGTCGGGGCCATTAGGGGCAGAATATTTGTTACCCGGCACGCCATCCTTCGATGGATAATTCATCGCTTCGCGAGAAATGCTCGTTGTTGGCCTTGTTTCATTTCCGGTTAGCTTGGGGCCGCCTGGGTAAGATTGTTCACTGCGACGACCTTTCTTCTTAGCCTTCTCGGCAAATGAACTGGCATCCAGCTCCTTGCGACGCTTCATCTTAGCTTCATTCACCTTCATAGCGTGGAAATCAGCCCTCTTGTTAAGAGCTGCCTTCTTTTCCCTAGCAGCCTTATCCTTGTTCTGTTTATTAATATCAACGCGACTCCTAGGAAATACCGGCTTTGTGGTTTGGCTATAGGACGGCACCTTTATCGGATTGGCGTCATCATTTAGTCGAGGCCCTGGGGGGGGCACGTCATATGGGTGAGTCTTTGAATTGCTACCATCCCCCCCCATTGGATTGTTAACCTTTTTCTTCTTAGCCTTCTCGGTAACTGCATCAAGCAGCTCAAGAAGCTCGTTCCGAGACAATGTTTCCAAATCTAATTCATTTGAACTGCTCATAGCTTTATCTCCTAGGTTATTCTAACCTATTAATCACCTGCGCTTTATAGCCCGATATTTCTCAACAGAACCATCTGGCATTACTTGACTTCTTGTAAGAAGCTTGCCCTTGCCCTTGTCATTGGGCTTTGACTTCTCAGACGGTTTACGCTTCCCCGCATCTTTGGTAGGGTGCAATCTTTTGCCGTAACTGCCGTCCTCGTACCTTACCAAGTGCTTTCCATCCTTTCCCATAACTTTGGGCCTCAGATACCCGCCAATATTATCCATGCGCGGGTGCGTAGCCCAATGGTTCGGGGGTACCACAATATTTTTACGTGCCTTCTCCGTTGAACTGGCATCCAGCTCCTTGCGACGCTTCACGGCATACTCGCGCAATCTCGCATTGGGAGAGTAACGACTCCAGTGTTTGCCGTACTGCTTCGTGCCGGGGTCTTTACCATCGTGCGATGTAGGGGCCTTTAGAGGGCCATCGTCGTAGGGGTTGTTTTTTCCCGGTGCGGGCTTTTTTCCCTGTGCTTTACGAACAGCTTTCTCCGTAGCACTGGAAAACAATTCTTCTACGAACTGCTTGATTGGGTCTGGTAAAAAATCCATAACTGAATATTATCACAAAACTAGCTCGCACATAACTAAGCGGTAAAACTTATGTGCCGTTTTCCCTAGGAAATAACACTATGGTCTGGGATTTATTTCTTTTACGGAAGAAGGTTGGCTGATTCCAGCTCAACTGCTTCCTAGTTTTTAGTAGAGTGGGGGTAAAAGTTTTGCCAGGAATAACCATTAGGGTTTGTGCGCCCTGCCCAACTGCTGGGGATTGCTGACCCTGAGCTGCCAGCGTGGCCACCTGCGCATCTGCCTGCCGCCTGTTTCTACGTGCCATGGTGAGGATGTCTTTCGCCGCTCGGACATTTCCGCTCATGGCCGCGTTCAGAAATGAATTTGCCGTACTACCAATCGTGTACGTGCCCTCATCCTCAACTGATGTCAACAACCCTAGTTTCTCCAGCGCGGTTCCCATTGCGCCCTTGAACTGCACATCTCCGCCCCTAATAAAATCCATCAGTGCGGCCAACTGGTCGGCTGGTAGCCCAGCAGACAAAGATGTATCTGCAAATACTTTGCGCTCCTCTTGTTCCTTTGCTTTTGCCGCTGCAGCTTGAGCCGCAAGAGCCTTAGCCTGCGCAGCATCTTTTTCTTCTGCAGCCCGTATCTTTGCATCCTCTCGGTCTTTAGCAGTTTTAGCTGCTTTCTCATCTGCCTTTTTCTGTGCGGCATCACGCGCCTCAATCCCCTTGCGCTCGTTCTCTTGTTTCTTTTGTTCTGCTAAGGCTCTGGCATCTGCTGCTTTCTTTTCGGCACGCTCCTTGTCTATCTGCCCAGCCGAAGCCCTACGATTTATCAAAGCCATCCGCGACTCTCCACTAAGTGTTGCTTGCCCCTTAGAGTTGCGCGACAACAGCCCCGCTTGGTCTAGGCGTTGAAGTGTTGCGTCATCAATCCGACCGCCGCGCGCAAAAGAGTTGGCTGCTTCGTAATCGCCAACATCTAGTCCGGAAACTATTTCGCGCGCGCTCGTGTTCCTGGTTTCAAATGTACCACCAGCACCACGCGCTAAATTTCCTTGGATAACCTGCCCTGATGTAGCAGACCAATTCCAAGCGTCATTTCTGCGGCCTGAACTGGATTGAGGAACTTCTTCGGCATTCTCCGATAACACCGCCCCTTTAGCCAACTTGGTTGTTGACCTGCTTTTCGCTTTTGTGGATTTCAAAAACTTAATTAAAATGGTCATGGTAAGCCCTTAATTCACAATTCGCTGTGCTGCATTATACACTAATGCCTATCACGAACTCCAATCTAGGGGCAAAAAAAATGCCGAATCGGCATGGTGACCGATTCGGCATGGTGGAATATTTTTTCTCTACAATATTCCAGCTAGATGGCTGCTGGTGCGCATTACCGCGTCAACCCCATCCGTACAGCTTGCGCCCGAATAAAAGCGTACCACCAATCCGGCGCAACATCCAAGATAAAGCACACCGCAATCACAACGGAACCGCCCAGCCAACCACCAACCACCGCCCGCCCGAATACCCCGAACAAATCACCCACTCCAGCCAATGCAGCCAGCGCACCAAATCCGCACCCCATAAATACAAGAAACTTAATCATCATAGACTCCTTAATGCTAGTAGCGGGTACACCCCCGCCTATACCCCAATTATAACAGATGTAGTGCAATTGTAAAATATATCATAGGGCTGTATAGGATTAGAATCTGAGATTGGAGTCTGAGATTGGAGTCAGCCTGGATTAAATTTGGAATTGTAATTTGGGATTATGTATGAATACCTATCACGAACTCCAATCTAAAAACAAAAAAATGCCGAATCGGCATGGTGGCCGATTCGGCATGGTGGCCGATTTCTAGTCCCTGAACGTAAGGTCTAGAACTATATCAAGCCTGTGATTCTCAGGCACGCTTTCCCAGAATCCATTTTCTTGCAAGGCCGTTTGAAGGTTGCGGGCGTTGCCGTGAACAAAATCTGAGCCCTGCCCAACAAGGGTTACTTGCGCGATTTCGTCAATGAGAAAATACTGCTGCCCAATAAATTCGAATCCGTAACTGAACTTTTTGCCGTCTTTCGTTTCCGCATAATATCTAGACATTGTATTTACCTCCGTGTAAATAACTGGTAGCAAGTACATTCTTGCTTATACTCCAATTATAACATATGCGATGCAATTGTGGAATATATCGTGTGGGCTGTACAGGATTGGAGTCTGAGATTGGAATTTGAGATTGGAGTCTGAGATTGGAGTCAGCCTGGATTAAATTTGGAATTGTAATTTGGGATTAGGTATAAATGCCTATCACGAACTCCAAACTATAAATAAAAAATTGCCGAATCGGCATGGTGACCGATTCGGCATGGTGACATTAAATTTTCATGTTTGTACCTCCAATTTGCTGCGTCGTTCCACTTCAGCATTTAGCTGAATCCAGTAAGTATTCATGGAATCCGCTTCTTCAAACAAGATTCCTTTAAGGTGCTTGAATTCAGCTACCTTCATTTTTTTATCTTTCTTGAAATTGCGATACTCATTCCAGAGTTTGACGCAGCGACGAAATACATTATCGCGATACCCTTTCAAATCCGAATCAGAAAGCTGCCAGAAAAATTCACTCACGCTCATTCCGTCCATTATATTTACCTCCGTGTAAATAACTGGTAGCAAGTACATTCTTGCTTATACTCCAATTATAACATATGCAATGCAATTGTGGAAAATATCATGTGGGCTGTATAGGATTGGAGTCTGAGATTGGAATCCAAGATTGGAGTCAGCCTGGATTAAATTTGGAAACACAATTCGGGATTAGGTATAAATACCTATCACGAACTCCAAACTATAAATAAAAAATTGCCGAATCGGCATGGTAACCGATTCGGCATGGTAACCGATTCAGGTGTGACTTTCACCGTCTGCGGTTATACCGCCATAAAGCCCGCACCACGGCAACACGCCTTCAATCAATCGAGCTTTGGGGTAGAACGAATTCATGTGAAACCGAGTCAGTATCTCCGGCAGCGCTTCAAGACTGACTCCATGCCGGACGAAAGCGTGCACCTGCTCTTTCGTCAAGTCTTCGACTGTTAAGCCATAGGCGGGGGCGGGGGTGGGGGCGGGGAAATGAGCATTCATAACATTGACTCCTTAATGCTGCTGGCAGGTACATCCCCGCCTATACCCCTATTATAACCTATGGGATGTAATTGTAGAAAATATCATAGGGCCGCATAGGACATGCAATCTGTATAGGATTGGAGTCTGAGATTGGAGTCAGCCTGGATTAAATTTGGAAACACAATTCGGGATTAGGTATAAATACCTATCACGAACTCCAAACTAAAAACAAAAAATTGCCGAATCGGCATGGTGACCGATTCGGCATGGTGACATTAAATTTTCACCTCCAGCTTGCGCTTATATCGGCGTTTAGTTTTCGCCTTGCGAATTAGGTGCAAGCGCGCTTCTACTGCAAAGTTTGAAGCCTTATCATCAAAAAGTGGAATTGATGAAAATTGATTCTGGTCGACATGGTGCGCCAGAAAATTAATCAGTCCCTTTTTTGCTTTCGCTTTTTTCGATTTGCGTACACATTTTTGGCACATTTTTTAATCCTCCGATTTATACTAGCGTGAACATCCGGGACATCCATCTTTTTTTCTGTATATGTTCAGCGGGTGGAAACTGTCGATGCTGTATATCAGGTATAAACCTGCCACACCCAATCCGGACGGGTGCTGCGCTGCACCTTTCGCGTAATGTTCATCTACGGTGCGCCGCGCCAGATTTGCCATATCAGCCACGCTGAACATTAACGATTTTATTTGTTCAGCAGAGAGGAACATAGACTCGAGCGGCATTCTTTCTAAAACGGATTTTTGAAACCTTTTACTTTCTTCTGCATGTTCCTCCAACAAACGCAATCCCCTCACCCAATCTTCACCTTCTCGGTCAGTCATGTTATCCATTGCCTTGACTCCTTAATGCTAGTGGCAAGTACACTCCCGCCTATACTCCAATTATAACAGATGTGGTGCAATTGTGGAAAATATCATGTGGGCTGTATAGGATTGGAGTCTGAGATTGGAATCCAAGATTGGAGTCAGCCTGGATTAAATTTGGAATCGTAATTCGAGATTAGGTATAAATACCTATCACGAACTCCAAACTAAGAATAAAAAATTGCCGAGTCGGCATGGTGACCGACTCGGCATGGTGACATTATATTTTTATAATGCCATAGGAATTTGTTCGCGCTTGAAGCCGCCATTGCAGCGTCATCAATTTTTTGGCTGCGCCAGCGTAAGTCTTGTAGACTTTATATTGATGTGCATAATGCACATCATGTCCGGGGCGCAGCGTGCGCATAAGGCCATCATTGCACAACAAGAATTTGTGCAGTTCACCTGAACCCTGTTCGGTGCCGCGTTCGAGCATTGCATAAATTTGAAACATTTTATTTACCTCCAAAGTAAATAACTGGTGGCAAGTACATTCCCGCCTATACTCCAATTATAACAGATACAATGCAATTGTGAAAAATATCATGTGGGCTGTATAGGACATGCAATCTGTATAGGATTGGAGTCAGCCTGGATTAAATTTAGAATTGTAATTTGGGATTAGGTATAAATACCTATCACGAACTCCAAACTATAAATAAAAAATTACCGAGTCGGCATGGTAACCGACTCGGCATGGTGAGCGATTTTCTACTCGAAGCTAATTCGTGTGCATTTTCTTTCGCAGTCTTCAGCGGCTTCTTTCGCAACTTGCAATTGGTACCTAATTTGCAATACCCTTGTGCGCTGCAATTCCATTGCGTCAACAACCGCTTGATGCTTGCGCACACTTTCCAGCGCAAGATGCAGGGACTCATCAATTCTGCACAAGTGCTGTTCTACAGTCTCATACAAAACTTCGATAGCGTTTACACACTTCACATTCAGCAGGGCTATTGCATCATCAGCTGCAGTCGGGCCGGGGGCGGGGGCGGGGGCGGTTGCTTCAGTCATTGTATTTACCTCCAAAGTAAATAACTGCTGGCGGGTACTTCCCCGCCTATACCCCAATTATAACATAAGCTATGCAATTGTGGAATATATCATAGGGGCGCATAGGACTGGGGAAAGGAATTGAATTGGGATTAGCCTGGATTAAATTTAGAATCATAATTTGGGATTAGGTATAAAAACCTATCACGAACTCCAAACTATAAATAAAAAATTACCGAGTCGGCATGGTAACCGACTCGGCATGGTAACACTTTTACCAAAAAGATTTTTGGGAATTGCGATGGAATACATAATCCATTATGTATCGCGTCGCGTCATGTTCTAGAGTCTCGTAATCTTTCATTGCAATGACTGCATTCTGCGTTCGACTCGGCAGCCCTTCAAAATCGAAAATTGCCGAGTCCGATTCGATAGCCTTCAGAATCAGCTTGCGTTGTCCGGTAGTCAACTTGCCTTCCATAATCTTGTCTCCTTATAACTTGCGGCGGGTACACCCCCGCCTATACCCTAATTATAGCACAAGTGATGCAATTGTGGAATATATCATAGGGGCGCATAGGGTGTTAGCGTAGGGCCTTACCGCGCGATGTTGCGCAGGCGCAGCCGTGATAGTCCACGCCAAAAATTTTTTTTTGCGCGCGCCCTATCACGAACTCCAAACTATAAATAAAAAATTGCCGAATCGGCATGGTAACCGATTCGGCATGGTGACACTTTTTAAGCTGCTACCGATTCTGATTCTGCTTCTGATTCTGATTCTAGTTCCGGCTTATGGTCTAGAATAAAATCAGCTGCGCGCTGCGCTGCGCTGCTGGCTGCCATTATCAGCGACGAGTCACCGCGTAAAGTTTTAATCCAGCATGCCAAGTAGCTGGCGCTTGCTGCTGTAACACTACCGGAGTCTATCCGCGACTCGTTGCACAATATAGCGCTGCAAAGTTCGGCGATTAATTCCTCTTTACCATAAGACTCGGCGCGCATTGAGTCGGCGGTTATCGGGCGCCCGATTCTTTTATCGCTGGCTGTGCTATGCGCTAATTCATGAAAGAGAGTCGCGTAATACGACTCCGGCTTATAGAATGACTCGGCGCTTGGCATATTCACCGAGTCGTTGCTGGGGCGGTAGTATGCAGAATCACCACCGTGATTAATTTTTGGGCAATTAGGCATACCGCGGACAATCGCTGCAGCCGTCTCAATAGGTGAAAAAATGTTAACCGTTGCGCGCGTGTACCATTTAGGAGTCGGTACATTTTCACATTGTCCGATGTTAAAGATTGTGCTATAGCGCGGGTAAGCACGCTTACCAGCTGCGGACTCTTCAGCCGTCGGAAAGTTCCAGTAAACGCAGGGCATACCCTTTTCACCGCGCTTAACATTACCGCCAAGCGCTGCAGCTGCGCGGTATGTTATCCATATAGGAGTCTCGTGAGTCGTAAGACTCAGCAGCAATTGATTAATTCCGCGATACGGCTTGCCGCTGTAGCGCATGTGGATACCGTTGGCTTGCCAAGGGCGCGCCCATGGAGCGACTCCAGCTTCTAACATTTTCAGAATTTTTTCTGTAACAATTTCAGAAACTTTCATTAGGTTATACTCCTTATAACTTGCAGCGGGTACATCCCCGCCTATACCCTAATTATAGCACAAGTGATGCAATTGTAGAATATATCACCGAGTCAATTGCTGGCCCTGGATAAGCAATCGCAGCTGCACCCGCAGCTATCACTCATTGCTGCTTAAATTTAGAATCACAATTCGGGGTTAGGTATAAAAACCTATCACGAACTCCAAACTATAAATAAAAAAATACCGAATCGGCATGGTGACCGATTCGGCATGGTGGGCCTTTTAGGGGCTGGCTTATGCCAGCCCCCAGATAACCTTTTTGCTTTGGCGCGATTGCAATTCCACCAATTGCCCACCGCACCGCTGCATTTTCAAAATTGCCGCTTTACCCTTTTCACTCAACCGCAACAAGCGAGTCGCATCACGCGCTGCCAACCGAAGCGCTGCTATAGCGTGGTAGCAGATGTTATAAGTATTGCCAAGACAATCCACATAACCGATAGGAGTCTCGCAAAGGCACTCGGCAGTAATCTTACTATCCTCGCGCCTTACAATTACCTTATAGGTTTCAGATGTGCCCTGCACGCGCACCGTCTTAACGAAGCCTGCCGAATCTCGTGTCAAAATCTCCGCCCGCGCCCGCTTGCTTTTTTCGTATGCCATTAGATTGACTCCTTATATCTAATGCGGGGCGCTTGCCCCGCCTATACCCCTATTGTAACACAGCTAATGCAAAAGTAAAAAATATCATCGGGGCAAATACAGGCAGGGGCAGGTAACAAAGATTGAATTGCAGTCGGCCTGGATTTGGAAACACAATTCGGGGTTAGGTATAAAAACCTATCACGAACTCCAAACTAAGAATAAAAAATTGCCGAGTCGGCATGGTGACCGACTCGGCATGGTGACAGCTAACGACCTATTTGACTACTCATAACCCCATGGCTTCCAGCCGTTTCTTCATCGCTTCCATGCGCACCGCTATTTCGGCTTCGGTAAACGGCTTCGGCGGGTTGCCCAAAATTCTATCCGCTGCGCGGTCGCCAACCGCATCAACGAGTCCATTCCAGACTATGGGCTGATTATCTGGAATGCCATAATCTTTCCGCATACCCGCAATAAAGCCACCGAGTCCACTTTCCAGCGCATCACCTAATTCTTTGTCACTCATGATTTTCTCCTTTAATCTAAAGCGGGGCACTCGCCCCGCCATTCACGCATTTCAATTTTATCCCCGCCAATTTTCAGCCCTGTTAGGCATGTAAGACACAATGAATTCACCGCTTTTCATTAGCAGTTTTTCCACCAGCCACCGTTCTGCCTGTTGCTTTGTATATCCGTTCGGGACTTCCGCAACTCGAGTCCTTGGCTTGCCAATCTCATTCGGCTGGCGCACCTCCTGTATCTTGGCCCATGATTTAGTCATAATGTTCTCCTTTAATCTAAAGCGGGGCACTCGCCCTGCCATACCCCTATTATAACACAGCTAATGCAAAAGTAAAAAATATCATCGGGCGCGGGGCAGGTGGGGCAAGTGGGGCGGGTGGGGCAGGCCCTGGTCGCGGCCGCGATTAAGCGTGTGCAATAGAATTTTAGGCTCCAGCCTATCACGAACTCCAAACTATAAATAAAAAATTGCCGAATCGGCATGGTAACCGATTCGGCATGGTGAACAATTTCTAAACCTAAACTACGCCCACTTGCGCAGTAATGATTCCGATTGCAGCCACCGCTGATGCTCTTCGCGCCTTCGGTTTTCCGCACGAATAGCTGGGAGATTTTTCAAGCGATTGATTTCACTTGTATGCCAATCGCCATTCACTTCGTCAAACACTTTGCGCCTGTGATAACGAATCTCTGCCTCAATTTTTTCCATCTCGTTTGCGCTCATTGCTTTACCTCCTTATGTTTCTGAGATTGTTCTTGTACCGCTTCCAGCGGGGCAGTGCTGGCGGCAGTGTTCGCAAATTGTCATCTCGCCCAGATACCTTGTCGGGTCAACGATGCCATTCCTCCAATCCCTGTTCGTGCATCTACCACTCGATGATGCATGATAATTTCTACAATCGCACCTCGCTGACCAAGACGGCGCAGTTATATCTTTGTCCATTGTCGTTAGTCTCCTTGTTTGTAAGTGGGCGCAAGCTTGATGACTTGCGCCCTGCTTGTTTGTTTCTAGAAGTGCTTGCCCTCAAGCAAGCCGTCATAAACTAGCTGCGCATTTTGGGGAGCAAAGAACAAGTCCCTTTCAATGCCCAACACACGATGCTGCGCAAGACCTTCCAGCTCACTCAAAGAGAAAGAGCCTATCTCCACTTCGTACCCCTTGACAATTCCCCAAAGGTAATCCGTGTCTTCAGGGTCTTGATTGAGCAGGTACCAAGTCCAAGAGCCGATAGGGTCAAAGAACTTTGCTACCACCTGCTGTTCCGCCAAAGTCTTACTTTCGTACACCTTGAATGCTTCCTGCGCCACCTTGCTGAGTCCCTTCGTCATTAGTTTCATTGTCTATCTCCATGCATCGCAACAAGCTTGTTCCTGTTGCTACCCTAATTATAACACAAGCGATGCAAAAGAGAAAAATATCATTTGCGGGCACAGCATTGGAGTCAGGCCACGGCCACGGCCAAAGCCTGGGCCGGGATTTGAGAAGCATTCTTTGGGCTTAGGCCCCAGCCTATCACGAACTCCAAACTAAGAATAAAAAAATGCCGAATCGGCATGGTAACCGATTCGGCATGGTGACACTTTGAGCGCTGCTGTGTTTGGTAGGCGATTACGGATAACGGCTCTGGCGCGTATAAGCGCTCGCGTTTGTCTCGGAACCGCCTAACAACAACAGCAGCGCCCTTGAGAGCTAATCGGTTTGGTCGTAAGGTAATCCGAAAATAAACCCGCCGTGATTACCTTCCTCGTCCGCGGATATTTCAATATCCAGCATCTCTCCATCACGCAGCTTTACAGCAAACTTCGGAAACGAACCCTCATCATTATTCGCTGACCCCCTGTAGAACAGCAGAATAGTGGCACCCTCAAGCCTTCTGTAATAGCAGTCCTGCCAAGTTGGCGCGGGGCGCATCACTTTGGGGTGCATCACTTCTTTACTTTCTTTTTTAGCCATGATTTTCTCCTTTTGATTATGGGTGCAAGCTTGGTAACTTGCACCCTGCTTTACTTGGCTTGCCTAGTCCCACCAATAACGAAACACATTGTCCTCATCAAACACAAAGTCTTTTTCGTCGGCACGCACTACCCCCGCCTCAGGCATTGCAATATTGCTATTTGGGCGGGACACATACAAGCAGACCGACCCCTCTCTGGCAATCGAAACGGTGCAGCGCGGGTCAAAAAATTTCAGGCAGTTGTAATCAAAATCATTGTAACTTGTCACCCCTGCAAACCGCAGAATCTGCATTGCTGTAGCAACTGGCACAAAGCCCTCGGTGCGAAATTCAAGATTGCGTTGCGCCATCATCCATGAAGGTGCCCAGCAATCCGCGTAGGCTTTCATCACGCAATACAACTCCTCGCGATACGCCTCCAGACCCTCCTCAATTGAAACCGCACTAACTTCGCTTATCATTTTATTTTCTCCTTATAACTAGAAGCAAGTACCACCCTGCTATACCCTAATTATAACACAGGGTATGCAAAAGAAAAATATATCACTACCGGCTAGGGGGCACCTTGGCAGACTCTGGGCCGGCTTGGAGTCCATCACAAAAAATCCGAGCCCCTGGAACATAAAATTCCAGGCCTATCACGAACTCCAAATTCTGCATGAAAAATTGCCGAATCGGCATGGTGACCGATTCGGCATGGTGACACTTTGAGCTAGTCGCTGGAGCTCCTCGTCTTAGAGATACGGTACTCAGACAATTCCGGCGCATAACCCGCGTCGCCGTTGGCGTAAGCTTCCGCCTCTATTTCTAGGTGGTAATCTAGCTCCTGTTGCGCCTCGTGCTCCGTTTCGAATGTCATTAGCTTATCAGTGACATTCCCGAAGATATCATCACAAAACACCGACCAGACATTTTCCCACCCGTGTCGCATTTTCGTTTCTACTTGCCATTCACCCATTTTGTATTCCTCCTTATGCGGTACTCAGACAATTCCGGCGCAGACACCACATCTCCGCTTGCGTAAGCTGCTGCGTATAGTTTCAAGTGGCAATCTAGTTCCTGCTGCGCTTCGTGCTTCGTTTCGAATGTCATTGTCCAAACATTGTCCCACCCATCAAGCATTTTCGTTTCTACTTGCCATTCACCCATTTTGTATTCCTCCTTTTACCTTCGTCCACAATCCGGCAAGTCTTCCTCAAGCTTGGCGTATCGCACCGTGTCACAAACCTCGCACTGCATTTCTGGGGAGTCAGGCTTTGTTGAGTGCAGCGTATCGCGCTCGCAATACCCGCAAAAAACCTCCTTCATTCCGAGAGGAACAGGCACATCATCATCGCTTGTTGAGCGGACTTCCCAGAAGCCCACTTGCTTACCGCTAGAATTGCGCATGTATCCAGCCCACTTCCCCAGAGTTACATCGCGGGCAAGCCGCTTCAGTATGTCCGCTGCCTCATTGCTCGTGGGGGCGTCAAAGTCTTTTCCTGTCAAGTCAAACGCGCAAGTAAATTCCATTAGATTTTTCTCCTTATAACTAGAAGCAAGTACCGCCCTGCTATACCCTAATTATAACACAGGCGATGCAAAAGAAAAATATATCAGTGGCCCCAGAAAGGGGAAACAATCCTAGGCCCTGGACTCTGGCCCCCGGACGAATACACAACCTGTGGACTAAGCCGGCCCCAGCCTATCACGAACTCCAATCTATAAATAAAAAAATGCCGAATCGGCATGGTAACCGATTCGGCATGGTGACACTAATAATTAGCGTCGTGTATTTTCACTGACCGCTTGGCGGAACCAGTCTTCAAATCCTTGACCGTCTCCGAGAAGAACGCATTGTGAAACAAATCATCGCCAATCAGCTTGCGCACCGCTCCAGTCTTCCACGGCTGCGAAACCAGCACACCACTATCACCGCTTGAGAATATGCTCAAGTCACCGCCTGCAGCCTCAACCACAAAATCAAACACCCGCTTGTCGTCAAGCGACTTTGTGACTTTTGTGTTTCCGACATACAAGCGCTGCCCACCGCCGATTTCAATATCACCGTTGCGGTCAATGTGCTGCACCAGCAAATCTTCCAACCGCGCAGCCTCTTCTTTCAACATGCGAATCGCGTGCTGAATTTCATCGCGCAGCTCAACCAGCTCGTGCTGCCTCTCAGCGACCGTGCCGTCACCCTCCTCCAAAAAATTGACCGAAGAGGTGATTGCCTGAACCCCATTGAATACTACTGTTCTCATTTTATTACTCCTTGTAATACTAGCCTTGCGCCGTCTAGCGCCCTTTGCGCTGGAGCCAACGCTGAAATTACCGCAACTTGGTCATCGGTGTCTATCGAATCGCTATACTCAATCACCAAGTTCTCTAACGCATCGCACACCTGCCTCAACGCCGCTTCCAATTCTTTATCCATTTTGTTTACTCCTTATGTCTAATAGTAGGCTTATCCCTGCTATACCGTAATTATATCACAACCGATGCAAAAGCAAAATATATCATTGTCACCATAAACCCCCAAGTACCAGATTGCCCTAGGGGCCACCAGGGGCTTAAAAACTCACTTCTGTGGGTCTGACATCAAAAACTATCACTTTTAGCCTTTAGAAGTTGTCTCAACGCCCCCACGCGGTATACGGCATGGTGACCGAAACGGCATGGTGAGTTTTTTTTCACGTATTGACCTTTGGAAATCTTTTTCCTTGAGCTAATCCACCATCTAAAAAAAATGCCGCAAGATAAATTCTGGTTTTACCCCATTCTCTTGTGCTTTTCTGGGATTTGTGGTAACATTAGGTGTAATAGTAATAACAACGCGAGTGTTTATCAGTGTTTTTACCTGCCAGTTTTATGCCAATCGGAGCCCAAGCGTATTTTATACGACCGTTTGTGCGTAGATGAACCGGCCCTATATGCACCGCGTACACACACATACTCCCCACATATACTTGTTTCGTAGACCGTAGCCGTAGAACCGTAGCCCAAAAAAATCTGATTGCGCCGCGACGAAGTCCAAAAACGCACTAAACTGCAACAATCAATTACACGGAGATAAATCATGACAGATAAAGAAATCAAAGCAGATGTGAACTATTTAGAGTGGGGGAGTGAGGAGTCGCGGAGCCGGGTAGCGTCAAAGGTAAAGCACGAGTTGTTATACGGGTTGGCCGATGAGGTAGGGACAGGAGGTGAGTTAGTTCGGTTTTGGGCGAAGCAGCCGCATGGGCACGAGTCAACGGAGTACGAGAAGGCGCATCATGAGGCTGCCAAGCATTTGTGGGAGGAGGGGTTCATACCGGAGTGCCTGCCAGAAATCACAGAGCATTGGAATAACAATGATTGGCGGGGGAAGAAGGGTCAGCGTCCGACACCGTTGCAGTTTTTCGAGGAGGCACTGAAGTGGCGCGCGCGCTTAAAGAGGGATGGTGAGTTGTTTATAAAGACCTTCCACAATCCTGAACAAATAAGAAAGAGTGTGGTGTCTAACGGTTCAGAAGATGATTGGTAAATAGGGAGAGCTAGTTGAGCTATTAGCTTAGTTTCTTTCTTTCCAGCTTTTCTACCTTTTTCCTATTTTTATTGGTATTTTTATTTATGCACATTCTGGCAACTTGTGGTATACTACTCTCAATATAGGGGGGTGAGTGCCTCCCAAAATCAATAAGGAGAAACATCATGAACGACATTGACGATTTGATTTCCCGCAGTGCTGAGCAGGACATCCGCAAAACGGATACCGTTTTACCTATGCAGGGAATAACTTGGGTGGGGAAAAAGGTGTCCTTTGCGCTGGGTGAACAATCCCAGACCTCACAGGTGTGGGGGGCTATGGGTGACACCCGCCTCGCCCCAGTGGAATTGACCAATCACGCCTTCCGCCAACTTTGCACCAAGCTTGGGGCCGCCGTGTGGCCGCGCAAAAACAAATCCCTGCCCCTGGAATTCTTGCTCGCACTGCCGGACGAGATTTGTGGCGAATCATTGAATTGGTCTACCCAACTTTACACAGACATGTTTCCTAATAAGAAATGGCTGTGGCGCGAATATGCCTCGCAACCACAAGAAGGCGTGTTCAAAACCAGTGTGCGTGCTGTGCTTGACGGGCTTTACCCCACTGTGTCAAACACTGAATTGTTACAGGCTTCCAGAAAAATGGTGGGAAACGAGCTAACATATCACCTTGTCCGGCCGCATGTGGCGGCAGACGAAATGAATGTGCGCTTGCTTGTCCGTAATGTCGGTAATAATTATGGCGTGGGCGTTTATATCGGCAACTCCGAAATAGGTACTTCCAAAATCCGTATCATGCCGTTTATTCAACGCCACAGTTGCACAAATAGCATCGTAAACGCCGAGGGTGGCGTAGAACTTGTTCATCGCGGAGATATTCACTCTCTCAGGGTGCAATTGACTTCCGCTATGGCACAAGCCCTGCACCAGACAGGCGAAACCCTTGACCGTATGCTAGCTGCGGAATTGGAACTTATTCCTAACTTCTCCAGCGTCTTGCGCGGCCTTGCAGCCCAATACAACTGGAGTGAGGAAGTAACCAGCACGGCTTTTATTGGCTGTGAAGGAAGCAGCACCCGCGCTGGGCTGGTCAACGCTATAACCTACGCCGCTCACACACACTTTGAAGGAACGCAACAGGCTGAGATGGAAATACTTGGAGGGGCTATTCTAGTGGCTCCTAATAGCCTGTTTGAACACGCCGCCCGCCAATCCCGCGTCAAATCCAAACTGGTGGAACGAGAACTGCAGGAAATATAACAATTATGCGCATGATAATTGCTAACTCCCCCGAAGCTATGACCTCAATGATTAAATTCATTGAGGTCTGGCAAAACGCAGACACGCCCCTAGAAGTCCAGCGCGCTTACGGAATTACGCAATACTGTGCGTATAATTACAAACAGGCACTGGAAAAACAGGCGGGAGTAATGCTAAAGAATTTCAAAAGGCCACGCGCCCCTCGCTTGTCAGACGGCGCTATTGCAATTCTCAAACAGGAAGCAAATGACCAATACATGAATTACATACGGAGGACAAAACATTTATGAAAAAACCAGACGAAAAACAACCAGTCTCAATGACCGACGAAGAAGCGAAAGCTAAATGCCTAAAATTAAACGGTATTCACGGATTTGTCATTAAGGATAAAAAGAAAAGTTCTCCGGAATTGCGTTTTATGGCCAGACAGGAACGCAAGAGAATTTTGTACGCCCTCAAGCATACAAGAATGCCAAAGGTTATTCGCGCAGACGCAGAGAACAAACTTAGCTCCGTAAATATGGATACCTCATATTGGAGATACAAAATCGGGTGGATAACCCGTAAATATGCCCCCTTCAAAATATTTACGATGCTGGCGCAGGGTGATAGTTGGGAAGATTGCTTTCAACGCGCAGATAAAAAGGCACAAACAAATGCTAGAAAGCCAAAAAGCAATTCCTAGCCTCCAATCTACCCGCCGTTATCAGGTGGACGAAAAAATCAATATTATTACCTCAGTAAAAGAAGTAATAAAAGATGCTGTTGAAAAACATCACGATTTTGTGGAATTTGTTTTTGTGAATAGCACCCTGCTACAAACCCCTATCTCCCTTGGAGACGGTCAGGTGTGGATTCACCCCGATAAACAAGTCCCGGTAAATCAAGTCTGGATACAGGTTCCGATTGATTTTATTCCTTCTAATAAGCCTTTTCTGTATTCTCGTAAATCCAGCTTACCGGAATAACTAAATTACCAACCAATGCCTGTGTGCTTTCCTCAATTGTTACCCCACTGACAACTAATTCGTCAACTAGAATAATAATTTTGGAAGCCACAGGCCCTATAAGGGTTATTTTTCCGCGCTCGTTAAAGTTTCTTGGGTGATTACTTCCGCTTAAATGCCGGTCTGTAAATAATTTTTCGTACCTGCTAGGAATTTTTCTAGCAAGCTCCTTTGCTATTTCAACCTTTAGTTGATTTTCTTCACCCCCATTCCAAATTGGAGTGTTCGTTATAATTATATTTGCAAACGTTCCTGGAAATTGAAAGGTTTCTGACAACGATTGCAAGAATTCTTCAGCAATTAAATTAATTGCCAATGGAGCACAACTCTTTTTTATATGCTTGTATCGCTCTAATTCCGCCTTTTTGTCCCGTAAATTCCACACCCTTAAAGAAAAAAAACGGGTTGACCGCATTTTGTTCCACTTCGGTTTCCATATCCCAATTTGAAGCCCGGATGCGGCCTGATTGTTTGATTCTAGCTCCCCCTCATCGTCCTCTTCTTTACTCTCAAATTCCGGTTCTTCGCTTTCCTCCGTGTTTTTTGCCGTTTTTCCCAGATTTGATAACTCGGAAAGCATAGCCATCACGGATTCGTCCTGGGAGGTGACAACATTTAATAGCTCATTAAGCTTGGTTTTGTCAGTGCCAGCCATTGCCGCTAGAGGGTCTAGCGTAGCAAGAATTTCGTTCTCCTCATCCTCAGTTAAATCTACAAAAATTACGGGAACCGTTTCTACGCCGTGTCGCAGGGCCAGAGATACCCTTAAATGACCGTCAATGATGTTCCCAGAAGATTGATTGACAATTACGCGTTGTACCCACCCCACATCCTTTAAAACCCCTCTCAGGGCATCCTGTTGGAATTTGGGGTGTATGCGCCAATTTAGGGGGTTGGCCAGCAACTGGTCGGGGGCAATGTCCGCTTCGCCAATTATCCTGTTTTTCCAACCCCCCAATTGATTTTTCATTACTGCTGCGAGCTGTCTTCAATTCCGGTCGCAATCGAATAGGCAGCCAAAGCCGCCACTGCGGCGTTAGCCGCATCTTGCGTTGTCATTGCGCCAGCATTCCACGCTCCAGTAATCGCAACCAAACTAATGATTGCTGCCCAAAACTTCCGCGACACTAACATGCACTGCAACTTCCACATATCTTTTTCTCCTGTAAATAAATAAGGCTATTTTGCCCTAAAACACAAATTAAACTTCCGAACCCCCATAATGACGGCGCAACCACCCTTCAGCGTGGCTTCTTTCTTTTGGAGTTCCGTGAGAATACAAAACTTGATGAGCTTGCTTTATTAGAACTTCTGAACTAGAATTGTTTGTAACTTCTAATATATTTGTCGGTGTGCAAAGATTTAATCTTGCCACATAAACAATATAGTCTGCCACTGTTTCAACCTTTGGCATACACCCCTCCTTTTTATGAACTTACTAATTTTACCATTTACCTTGATACTCGCAGCCAACACAACAATTTGGCCGGTGCTACCCCGCGACCAAATTGCTCAAAGCCTTGGCACGCGCAACTTCGGCGGCTACCACACAGGCATTGATATTCTCGTGCCACTTTACGCCCCAGTGTTCGCAATCTGCAACGGGACAGTCGCGCTTAACAACACAAACTCCTATGCTACCGGCTTTGAAAACTACTGGAATTCCTTTGTAATTATAAAGCATGACTGTGAAGGAGATATTATATTTGGCTACTACGGGCATATCAAATCCGATATGAGCGTAGGGCGTAAAGTCAAATCCGGTCAAATAATCGGGTATGTAGTAATGGCTAAATCTATTACCGACAAATCTACGCAACTCGGAATTGACCGCCCCACCAACATCCATTTGCATTTTGGGCTAAACAAATCTTTCCTCAAAAACCAGTGGGGGTACTCCCCAACACTAGCAGCCGTTATTGCCGCTGGGTGGATTAATCCCATACCTTACCTAAACAACGATAACTGAGAATCATCCCCGCCCAGCTCATTGTGGTCGTTTTCTGGGCCAGAGACAGACTCGCTTAAACATGCAGCAATTCTCAAGTTTGCAATTTCGCAATATTCTGGGTCTTTTTCAATTCCAATAAACCGAAAACTCTCCAAAACAGCAGCTTTTCCGGTTGACCCCGAGCCACAGAACGGGTCTAGCACTACGCCGCCAGGTTGTGTGACCAGGCGGCATAGGTAGCGCATCAGCTCGGTCGGCTTTACGGTCGGGTGGTGGTTTTGCTGCGGGTGCGTAGAAAACTTTTCATTAACAGACCCTTCGACATTATTGGACGGGCTAGGTAACTGAGCTTTACCGTTAAACACTTTTGCCCGATGTTCAAGTTCATCGCATCCCTCGTTGCGGTCGTTTCGGCTTGCCTTAGCGCAATAAAAAAACCGCGCCGCGCTGCCGTCTCCCATTTCTGTTCGTACACCATTATCAACTGCGCCCCACCCGCCTTCGTAATGTCTACCCGAAGGAACATTTGATTTTTTTGGGAATGCGCCACCTTTGC
>SXGR01399591.1_pt1 | contig 42155 bp, 30 predicted proteins | sample 3174711 | NCBI WGS metagenome assembly SXGR01 (sample SAMN11356860, study PRJNA531348) | freshwater metagenome | isolation source: freshwater sample F1-60 | place: China: Fuxian Lake, Yuxi | collected 2017-12-25
CGGCATCGTCGGGGTCGCTTAAGCCCGCAATCCATTCTTCATCGGTGAGTTTCGCCCGTTCGATCATGAGCGTTGCGGCATCGGTCCCGACCGTATAGCGAAGCTTGGGTGTATTGGTGCTGATCGCGTTCCAGATTGTGTCAGCGGTTTCGTCGGGCGTCGATGGATTCGCTAGGCCTGCGAGCATAAATCGACTGGTTCGAAACGTGACGTCGAAGTATGGAGAATTGACATCGGGCGGTGTCTCCATCGCTTTGTCGAAAATCGGAGTGATCACCACACCGGGTTCGATGATCGCTACTCGAATACCAAATTGCGCAACCTCGCTTGCCAGCGTCTCGCTCATCGCCTCGGTTGCCCATTTCGAAGCCGCGTATGCGCCATGGCCTGCTACTGCGACTTGGCCGGCGACTGACGTGACGTTGACAATGCAGCCACTGCGTTGTTCTCTCATTGCGGGAAGTACTGCCTGAATCCCCCTGAGTGTGCCCCAAGCGTTGGTGTTCATAACCGATTGAAATGTGTCCATCGGCGTGGCTTCGACATCGGCACCAAATGCAACCCCGGCATTGTTAACGAGAACATCGATGCGGCCTTCCGCGTCGATGACCGAAGCGAACCCCTTGGCCACCGATTCGTCGCTGTCGACATCGACGATGAGCAGCGACACCGGCAATGCGCCGGCTGCCGCGACGAGCGCGCCGCCTGAAGCTTCGGACCGTACAGTCGCGTAGACTTTCCAGCCTTCGCGGGCCAGGCGGAGGGCGGTGGCAAAACCGATACCGGTAGATGAACCTGTAACAATCGCAATCTGCATAATCACACCGTACTCTCGGCGTCGACGCCTGCGATAGACACTGTTGATGGAAACGGTTCGAGCCCCTATGCCTGCGACGGTGGTCGCTATTTCGGTCGCGGTCGGCGATCTTGTCCGCGCCGGGTCAGCCTTGGTGATTATCGAGTCGATGAAGATGGAACACGATGTAGTCGCGCCGATGGATGGGGTGGTGCAGCGTATCCATGTTGCGATTCAAGACGTGATTGCCTCTGACCAGGTGCTTATTGAAATGGAAGCGGCCGCGATTGACGCTGTGGCAGATTCGGCGCAAGAGACCACCACCGACCGCGATGCCGTGCGGCCCGATCTCGCTGAATCGATTGGTCGACACGCGATCGGTCTCGATATTTCTCGTCCCGAAGCAGTGGCTAAACGCCGCTCTACCAATTCACGAACAGCACGCGAAAACATTCATGATTTGCTCGACGACGACAGCTTTGTGGAGTACGCGCCACTCGTTGTGGCTGCGCAACGGCGTCGACGGTCGGCAGAGGAACTCGCAGCCCGAACTCCGGCCGATGGACTCGTCGGCGGGGTTGGAACAGTCGATGGTGTCGCAACCGTGGCAGTTTCGTACGACTACACCGTTTTGGCTGGTACACAAGGGCTGTGGAACCACCTAAAAAAGGACAGGTTGTTCGATCTCGCGCAACGATCGCAACTTCCCGTGGTGTTGTTTGCTGAAGGTGGCGGCGGTCGGCCCGGCGATACCGACGGTCTTGGTGTCACGGGTCTTGACTGTTTGGCGTTCAACTATTTCGCTCGACTCTCGGGCCTGGTGCCGCTCGTGGGCATCGCATCTGGATATTGCTTCGCGGGTAACGCTGCTTTGCTTGGTTGCTGTGACGTGGTGATCGCAACCAGGAATTCCAACGTCGGTATGGGCGGACCAGCGATGATTGAGGGCGGGGGTTTGGGGACCTATGAGCCAAAGGCCATCGGCCCGAGTGCCGAGCAATTCGCAAATGGGGTTATTGATGTGTTGGTTGACGACGAAGTTGCTGCTGTCGGCGTCGCGAAACGGTACCTCGGCTATTTCAACGACCCGGTCGAAAACTGGGTAGCTGCGGACCAACGCGCACTGCGACACGCCATCCCTGAGAACCGCGTGCGGGTCTACGACGTGCACGGAGTGATCGAAGGATTGTGCGATGTCGATTCCGTGTTGGAATTGCGGGCTGGATTTGCACGAGGAATGATCACTGCATTCGGTCGAGTCGAAGGTAAGACGCTCGGTGTGGTTGCGAACAATCCTGCACACCTCGGCGGGGCGATCGACAGCGATTGTGCCGATAAAGCCTCACGCTTTCTACAGTTGTGTGACGCCTTCGACGTGCCAGTGCTCTTTCTATGCGACACCCCCGGTTTCATGGTCGGCCCAGAATCCGAAGCAACCGGTGCGGTGCGCCACGTGAGTCGCATGTTTGTGACGGGTGCGAATCTCACTGTGCCGTTCGCAACCATCGTGTTGCGCAAAGGATACGGCCTGGGCGCACAAGCAATGGCAGGGGGGTCGTTCAAGGCTCCGCTGTTTTGTGTCGCGTGGCCAACGGGCGAGTTCGGTGGCATGAACATCGACGGAGCAGTTCGGCTCGGCATGCGCCGAGAGCTTGATGCCATAGAAGATGAAGCCGAACGGGCAGCGGCGTTCAACGCGATGGTTGAGCGGATGTATACGGTAGGCAAAGCCGTGAATGTCGCAACCCATTTTGAGATAGACGATGTGATCGACCCCGCTGATTCACGTCGTTGGATCACCACGATGTTGCTCAACTCTGCAAACTCTGCGCGCTCTGTGGGCCAGATCCGCGGAAAGAAGCGTCCGTTCATCGACACCTGGTAGGCGAGATCGCTAACTTCATGCGATGGATGTCAACGTTGCCCTTCGAGCCCGCATTTCTACCCGAGCTTTTCTGCCCCAACCGGTAAGCAAAGAGTTGCTGACTGCCGTACTCGATGATGCGCGCTGGTCGCCGTCGGGAGGGAACCTGCAGCCGTGGAAAGTGGTTGCCGTCACTGGCGATGCTCGCCAAGGGGTGATCGACGCAGTCAATGCTGCCGCGGCCACCGATCCAAGCAGTCAAGAGGGTGACCATCCGATGTACCCGGCGGAGTTGTGGGAGCCACTACGCACTCGGCGCTACCAAGTGGGTGAACAGATGTATGCACAATTGGGGATTCCAAACGATGACAAAGTGGCTCGGTTCTCACGGATCATGGAGAACTTCAATTTCTTCGGAGCGCCCGTGGGGTTGTTCTTTGTGACCGATGATCGTATGGGCGCCGGACAGTGGGCTCATCTCGGGATGTTTATGCAATCCCTCGCTCTCGCGGCAGTGGAACATGGACTTGCAACGTGCATGCAAGAGGCATGGGCAATGCGTCGTGCGACGTTGAAGCGGCACTTCGAACTCGATGAACACGACTACGTCTACTGCGGCATGTCGTTGGGGTTCGCCGATCCGGACCACCCTGTTAACCAACTACGAAGCGAACGTGTACCCGTCGATGAATTCACAATCTGGCACGGCTGGTCATGATTCTCGCTGCGAAGCGCCGCGCCTTACAGCAGTCCTAGAGTGCGGTCGTGGCTGAACGACATCTGCGGTTCGCGATTATCGGTGCCGGAATGGCTGGGATACTGAGCGCGATCAAACTCACCGAATCCGGCTTGACGGATTTTACGGTCTACGAAAAAGGTGATCGGGTTGGCGGTACTTGGCGGGAGAATTCGTACCCCGGTTTGAGCTGCGATGTGCCCTCGCAGCTGTATTGCTTCTCGTTTGCGCCGAACCCTGATTGGACTCATCCGTATTCACCTGGCCTTGAAATTCAGCAGTATTTCGAACGGGTAGCCGAGTCGTATGGGGTCGCGGACCACGCGCGTTTCAACGACGAAGTAGTGCGGTGCGAGTGGCTTGATTCGCGTTGGCATCTCACGACACACGACGGACACACTGATGTCGTCGACGTTGTCATTTCGGCCACCGGCGTGTTGCATCATCCGAAGTGGCCCGATATCGCTGGGCTCGATTCCTTCGAGGGGCGCGTATTCCATAGCGCTCGTTGGGATCACGACGCTGTACTAGACGATGCGCGTGTTGGGATCGTTGGTTCCGGCTCAACCGGTGTACAAATCATCGCGGCGATTCACGAGCGGGTTGCGCACCTCGCTTCGTTTCAGCGCACCCCACAGTGGGTGATGCCGATGTCGAACGAAGCCTTCGTGCCGCAACAGTTGGAAGCTCATCGCGATCTCGATTACCTGCGCGCCACCCATTCGAAGCTTGGCGAGCTATTTGGGCGATTCACCAACGCCGTGATCGATGCCGCATCGCCGGAGTCACACATGATTGGTGAAATGTGTCGTTCGAATCTCGAAGCTAACGTCACCGATCCAGCGCTGCGCGAGCGTTTGCGGCCCGACTATCAAGCCGCATGTAAACGGCTCATCATCTCTGAGAATTACTACCAGGCGATGCAACACCCGAATGTCGAACTCGTCACCGACGAGATCGCCAACGTCGAATCGAACGGAGTGCGCACTGCTGATGGAGTGTTGCACGAACTCGATGTATTGGTGCTTGCGACCGGGTTTCATGCCGACTGGTTCATGCGGCCAATGCAGATCGTTGGTACACATGGTGTGACGCTCGATGAAGCTTGGGCGCAACGCCCGCTGGCGTACCTTTCAATGACCTTGCCCGACTTCCCCAATTTCTTCATGCTCAACGGACCGAACGGACCAGTCGGGAATTTCTCGCTCATCAGCGTGGCTGAATTGCAATTTGCCTACATCGAACAGCTCATCGCTCGGCTCCGCGCCGGTGATGCGTTAGAGATCGCACCGGACCGCGCAACTACAGAACAGTTTGAAGCAACCAGGGTCGAGGCAGCGCAACGAACGGTGTGGATGACTGGTTGTACGAGCTGGTACCTCGACGACCGCGGGGTACCAGCCACGTGGCCGTGGCCGTGGGATCGGTTCCTTGACGTCATGGCCGCGCCGCAATGGTCCGCGTACAACCTGACGGAGCTATAAGTGAGTGCCGAGATCCTGTATACGGCGAGCGTGATTCGTACGATGGACTCATCGATGCCGATTGCTGAAGCCGTTGTGGTGCTCGATGGCCACATTGTCGCGGTGGGTGCCATCGACGACTTGACGTCTCGCTTCCCTGACGCCGTGCGCGACGATCGGTTCGCGGACAACGTGTTGTTGCCAGGGTTTGTTGAAGCCCATGCCCATCGCCTTGAGGGTGGCGTGTGGGGGTTTCCCTATGTTGGGTATTTCCCAAGGTCGGATCCTGATGGACGCCGATGGGATGGCTGTCGTTCGATCGATGAAGTTGTCGCGCGCCTCCGAGAAATCGAACGATCCATGATCGACGCCGACGAGCCGTTGATCGCATGGGGTCTTGACCCCATCTACTTTGCTGGCGATCGATTGGTGGCGTCGCATCTTGATCGCGTCTCGTCTTCGAGACCGATCTTTATCATGCACGCGAACCTACATATCGCGACGGTGAACAGCGAATTGATGCGTTCGTGTGGGATCGACCGCACAATTGATATCGAGGGTTTGCCGAAAGATGCGAACGGTGACCCGGTCGGCGAATTACAAGAGCTAGTGGGCATGTCGCTGGCAGGCAATATCTTGATGCGGCTATTCGCATCGTCGGGCTCCCCAGAGGCGACGAGACGCTTCGGGCAGCTCGCGTGTAACGCGGGAATCACGACCGTCACCGACCTGGGCTCCACCGGCCTAGGATCCGATGGCCCGGTCGACGACTACGACGCTGTGGTGAATGACCCAACGTTTCCGGCACGTATTTCGGTATTTTTTAATCCCGCCTTTGCCGGGGGCAATATTGAGCGGTGCGTGGACCGTATTGCTGAGTTGCGTGCGTGCAGTACCGAGAAGCTTCGATTCGGCCACGTGAAAATTGTCATCGACGGTTCGATTCAGGGTTTCACTGCACGTTTGCTGCCGCCGGGCTACTTCGGAGACCAACCCAACGGTATTTGGTTGGTGGCGCCGGAACAAGTAATGAGCCAAGTGCGCGCCTTCCACGACGCTGGCCTGATGATCCACGCCCACTGCAACGGTGATGAAGCAGCCGAGGTATTTCTTGATGCGGTCGAGGCCGCGCTCGCGGCGAATCCGAGGAGCGATCATCGTCATACGGTGCAGCACTGTCAGCTCACAACGGGCGATCAATATCTGCGCATGCGACAGCTCGGGCTGTGCGCGAATCTATTTGCAAACCATACGTACTACTGGGGCGATCAGCATGCTGCGTTGACGGTGGGGCCCAATCGCGCCGCGACGATGAATGCGGCGCGGACTGCGCTTGATGTTGGTGTGCCCATGTCGATGCATTGCGATGCCGCTGTGACTCCGCTCGGTTCTTTGCACGTTGCGTGGTGTGCTGTGAACCGCGTGACTGCAACTGGCGTGGTGCTCGGCCCCGATGAGAGAATCTCGGTAGCTGAAGCGTTACACGCGATCACGATCGGCGCCGCGTACCAGCTACACATGGATCACGAGATCGGTTCGATCACCGAAGGTAAACGTGCAGATTTCGCAGTGCTGGAATCCGACCCTCTCGAGGTCGACCCCATGTCGTTGAAGGACATCGCGGTCTGGGGCACTGTCGTCGGCGGCGTACCGTTTCAAGCGCAGTAGTTCATCGAACCATGTCTGAATACCCGCGGCGGGTTCCAATGACGGTACTCAGTGGCTATCTGGGTGCAGGAAAGACAACGTTGCTCAACAGGTTGCTGCGCGAAGCACACGACATTCGTATTGGTGTAATTGTCAATGACTTCGGAACGATTGATATCGACGGCGACCTCATCGCATCGCACGACGGCACCACGATCAGCCTGGCCAACGGGTGTGTTTGCTGCTCGCTTTCTGACGGATTCTTCACCGCTATGACGTCGATGCGCGGTCTCGATCCGGCAATTGACCACCTCGTGGTCGAGGCAAGTGGTGTCGCAGACCCTCTCAAGATTGCGCAGTGGGCGAAGACTCCGGGTTTTGCACTCGACGGCGTGGTCGTCGCCGCTGATGCGATGCATGTGCGAACCCACGCAAGCGATCGCTACATCGGCGGAGTCGTTGTCCAACAGCTGCGCGGTGCCGATGTGATTGTGCTCACCAAGACTGACGTGCGGGCAGCGAGTAGCGCGTCGGCATCGCAATGGCTTTCTCAATATTTACCAACGCCACTAGTGGTCGCTGCGGACGTTCAATCCATGAGAGCACTGCTATGTGGTGTGCAACAACGTCGTCGCGTCCGAGGCGATAGCGCGGAGCGAATGGACCTGGGCGCAGACCATGTTCCCCACGTGACGGTTTCATTTTCAACGGACGCGCTGATCGACCGCACACGGTTCGAGTCGACGATTTTTGCTCTCCCTGATGGTGTGTTGCGAGCCAAAGGCATATTGCGTTTCGACGACGATCCCGGTGTCGCCATGGTGTTCCATCTCGTCGGCGATCGGGTCGAACTCACGGTTAGGGGCGCGTGGACCGAAGGTGATGAATCTCGGGCAGTCGCCATTGCTTCGCTAAGCCCATGTGTCGACGCGGATACGATCGACAAATGGCTGCGCAATTTATTCGGGCGAGATTGCTGAATGCCTGATCAAGATTCTGCAGCTCGCCAGCCTCCTTTGCGAATTGGTGTCTTGGTTGACGAGCAGACTTTGCCACGATTCGAAGAAGAAATTCTTCGTCGGATACAAGCCAGCCAATTCGCGAACATTGAGGTTGTGATTCGCGCTCCAAAGTTGACGCAGTCAGCGCCGACCGCGACGCATCCGAGTGCCGTGTTTCACCGCTACGAACGACGCGACCTGCGCCGCAGGAATGATCCCGCGAACGACCCGCTGGCGAAAGTCGATTGTCGTGGAATTTTGGTGGCGGTTCCTTCGGTGGAACTCGCGTCCGAACCTCGCCGCGAGGGTGCGGCTGACGCGTCAGCCCAAGATGCAATTGCTGGAGAGTTGCGCGAACTCTCGCTTGACGTTGTGATTCAACTTGGATCGTGCGCGCTCCCTGCGGAGTACATGTCGCTGTGCCGTTACGGCGTCTGGTCCATCCTGCTGGGTGACCCGAATTCCGATACTTCAGGCCCGCCCTACTTTTGGGAGACGTATCGCAACGATGCAGTGAGCACCGCCGCGGTACTTGTGCACGACGCGCAGCGGCAGCTCGTTGTAGAGATCGGTCATTTCGCGACGCGGCCGACGTCGCTCGCATGGAACCGGCGTCAACCGTGCTGGACCGCGGTTGCGTTGTTGCTCCAGAGGTTAGAGGTGCTCGCACATCGCGGGTGGGACGCCGCCAGCTGCAACGCCGTCGCGTACGCGCCGCGAATGCGCCGATTCATTTCGCCAAGTAACTCGCAGATGTTGAGATGGCTTGCGCGCGACAGCTGGCAGAAGCTAGCCAAGCGAATCCAAGGTCGTACGGTAAAGCATTGGCGTATTGCGACCCGCGTTGGCGGACAGATTCGACCTGCTGACGGCCGAGCCGATCTCGGTGGGTTTCGCTTTCATGAATCACCGCAAGGGCACTTCTACGCGGATCCGATGTTGTGGAATCGCGACGGAAGGAACTGGCTATTTTTTGAGGACTACCACTATGCCACGCACCTCGGAACGATTAGTTGTGCGGAGGTACTGCCTGATGGCGCACTTGGCCCGACCATGGACGTGTTGAGCCGTCCGTATCATTTGTCGTTTCCGTTTCTGCTCGAAGATGGCGGCGAGTTGTACATGATTCCTGAATCGGGAGACAACGGTGCGATTGAATTATTCCGGTGCGTGGAATTTCCCGATCGGTGGGAGTACGACTGCGCGTTATTGGATTTCGCTGCGGTTGACACCACCATTACTTGGATCGGCGATCGCTATTGGCTGTTTACAAGCGTTCCCGAACCTCGGGCCAACGCGATGCAATTGCAGCTCTATTCATCGCCGAGTTTGCGAGGTGAGTGGACACCGCACCCATGTAATCCGATTTCGAACGACATTCGCTGCAATCGTGGTGGCGGCGCAATGTTCATAGATGGCGAGCGTGTTATCCGCGTGTCGCAAGACGGTAGTCGTATATACGGACACAGCTTCAGTTTTCACGAAATCGTTGACTTGACGCCCGAAACGTATCGTGAACGACTAATGCTGAATGTGGATCCCAGTTGGTCACAGGGGCTCATTGGCACACACACCTACGCGCGCTGTGGCGATGTCGAAGCAGTCGACGGCGTAATGCGCAGGCGACGCAAAGGCACCGCCGTCTAGCTGCTCCATCATTGTCCGTTCTCATACCGTCGCGGTACAAAAACGGACAATGATGGTGGGAGTGCGGGGTTAGACGGGGCAGGGGATCGTGTCGTTGGGGCTGTGATTTCTACGTTGGCCTTGGATGACGTCGATGGCAGTGACATACCCCGTGTTGAAGTGGCCGGGGTCGTATAGCGACGAACTGCCTTCGAGCCACCCGACCGCCTCGGTGCCCGCAGGCAGTTGCACCGAAAGGTCGTAGTTTCCGGTAAACGGGTTGGGGACGACGGTATACGTTCCTAGGTTGGTGCCGGTTGGCCAAGTGTCGTTGGGGAAGTCGTAGTCGGGGTGTGCATCGCTGGGCAATGCCCACAACGTGACTTCGCGTACCGCAGTATTGGTGGTGCACGGCGTCTCGGTTTGCAGATTGCCGTGGGCGTCGAGCCAAGGTGCAGCAATGTCGATGTCAAAGGTGAACAGATCTGCTTGCCCAAGAGTTCGCACGAATGTCCGCACGAATGGGTCTTGACCGGATGGCGTCACCTTGAGGGTAATGAATGTTGTTGTATCAGGAACCAACGTTGTGATGTTCCAGACTCCGTTGGATGTCATAGGTGAAAACTGTCGTGCGGATGTCGATTCGTTGTACGGCGGATTTTGCGCAAACAAGTTCGGATCAAAGTTGTACGCATACATCTCGACTGCGACCTGATCATCGGCAATGGGCGCTCCGGCGTCGGTGACGGTTCCGGCTAAGTCGATGTAGATCGGTGTCACAGTCGGACACTGGACTTGCTCTCCCAGACCGAAGTCGAGCGTCTGGTCGGCAGTTGCATCCCAAACGCGCACTCCGAGCGGCTGGCCGATGAAATTCGCGGGATAGTACGACGGGTTTTCAATGACTTCAGCGACCGCTTCGGTGCCAGGTGGCAGTTGTACCGACAGGTCGTACTCGCCAGTGAATGGGTCAGGTACGACGGCATACGAACCAAGGTTCGTTCCGTTTGGCCAGGTTCTGTCGTCGATGTCGTAGTCCTGGCCGGTTGTGCCATCTGGTACCTCCCAAATGGTGACCTTTCGCGTCACCGTCGCGGGGAGACATGGTGCGATTGTGTGCAACCCCACGTGCTGTTGGAACCACGCGGCTTGGAGATCGATTTCGAACGTGAACGTATCTGGATTTCCAGAGATTCGTTCGAATGTTCGGACGTACGGTGTGCCTCCACCAACCGGCCGCACTGAAACAGTGACGAACCGTGACGACGCGAGCACTGGGACGTCGAGTAGGTAGCGACCGTTGCTGTCGTCGACGATCTGAGTGTTCGCGCCGCCTCTGGTGTATGGCGGGTCTTGCGCGAAGTTGTTCGGATCGAACGTATAGCCAATGACTTCGATTTCGGAGTCATCGGTGTACGGGGCCCCAGCCTCGGTCACAGTCAGATCAAGCTGCACGAGTGTCGTGGTGGGGTCAACGTCAAAGTCGAGTCTGCGCGTGTGGGTGCCTGCCGGGAAACTCTCATTCGCTGTGCATTGCACTGCGAAGGTCTCATCGGTGCAGAATCTCACCGAAGTCCCGGCTTGGATCGGCACGCTGAACGAAAATTCGCCTGTGGACTCGTCGTAATTGGCGTCGCGTGAGAAACTGTCGGTTCCGCCGTAGACATTCGTCGTCGACACGATGAAGGTGAGACCTTCGGAATCGCTTCCGCCGCTCAAGTCGGTGATCGGGACTCCGTTATTCAGGGCCGTACCGTCCAATGTGACCACCGCGGTATCTGGACTGAACGTGAAGTCGTTGACCCCGAGTGGAGTGACCGCGAATGAATCCTGAATCGTGACGTCGCCTGCCGGTGTGTTCAGTGTCGTGTATACGTACACCACCCTTGAGGCCGCTGGGAGATTTCTCAACGTGAGCGAGTATGTACCGCCAGCCCCCGTCAGCACATGATGGCTGCGCGAAAAACCCGCTACAAAGTTGTTGTTCTCATCGAGTGCAAAGAAATTCAGGACTGCCGCCGGATTGGTGTCGGCGATCGGCACGCCGAGGCTGGAGATTACGCCGTGGACCGTGGCTTCGAAGACGGAGATATCCAAATTGGCTGTCGCACTATAGGTACCGTTGGTGACCATCCCGATGATATCGGGGACGGTGACCTTTTGCGCGGGATCGATTTCGAGATAGGCCTCAATCGCGACCCGCGTGGTCTTTGCCGTCATCGTCAACGTCTTTGAGTATGCGCCGGTAGATGCGTTCGGAGCGGTTGCGTTGATGGATGCGCCGCCACCGATCATCGCATTGTGCACGTCATATTGCGTGAATGAGAAAAAGACGTTGCTCGTTGTCGGCACTCCGTTTGTCAGGGCAGTTCCCGACACTGTCACTTTCGCGGGGCTGTGATCGAAACTCAATGTCAACGGGTTGTTTCCGGGCTGAAGCGAGGTCAGCTCGGCGAAGTAATAATCGCCTTGGGAGAAGGTGACTTGTGCTTCCACTTCAATGCGGTTCGCGGCGAGCGGCAGCGTCTCGGTGTAGCTGTATGCACCTGCGGTGAGGTGGCTGTTGTTCATCGGCTGGCGTCCGCCGTAGGAGATGACATTGTTGTTGACGTCGAAGATCTTGAAGTTCGTCGGCACTACGACCTGGAACGGCTGACCGTACGTCGTGACGACACCTGACAGCGTGATCGACTTCGGTTGATAGTCGACGTTGATGATGCGGACATTGCTGCCCTTCGCCAACGGTTCGATCGTGGTGGGTTGATAGTCGATCGCGTAACCAACTTGAGGCGTTATGACTGCTCGCGTAGCAAGTTGGGGCAGGTCGAGCCCGAATGCGTATGCCCCGTCAACCGGGTGAGGTTCTGCGTACTGATACCCGCTCGACACCGGGTTGTCGTTTGCGTCGTAGACCTGGTACCGAACGTAGACCGGGCCGAGTGGCGCGCCGCCGATGCCCGTCATGGTTCCCCCGATATCGAGGCGGGGTACTCGATGGTCAATGTCGAAGGTGAAGGAGTTGGGGCCGTCGACGAGGTTGGTGACGGGATGTGTCACCCAGTCGATTTGCGGTCCAACCTGGAACACAAGGTCGGCCCGCGTCGCTCCATGGGGTAGTACGCGTGTGAGGGTGTAGTCGCCGTTCGCGTCGGGGATCAGTACGTCGCGAATTCCTGCGACGTAGTTGTCGGCCGCGTCGTATGCGGTGATATCGATGCTGGTAGCTGCGGTTACAGGGCCGTTGTTGTCTATGAGGTTGCCCGACACGACGAGGCGCGGAAGCGAGTTCGGGTCGATGTCAAAATCGATGAGCCCAATGGGAGCGCTGCCTTGGAGCCCCGCGAGCGCAGTGAAGTCGTGAGTTCCTGTCGCAATGATTGCTGGGAGGCCACGCCATCTGGCTTCCGCAGTAACCGTCAATGGTGTTGCGGGCGTGCCGCTTGTGATTTCTGCGAGATCAGGAGTAAGTGTGCACGCATAGTCGCCGCCGACGCCCGTAGTGGTGTTGCAAGGCGCGAGGCCGATTGCATCGAGGGTTATCTCGAGACCCGATACTGGGCCTGACCCGGGCGCTTGCACGTGACCGCGGATTTCGTATCGACAGCTGTAGCTCGTGGCTTGGTTGATCGGCCGTCCGATAGCGAGCTCCATTGCAAGCGCTGTGATCGTTGCCGCGCTTGCTCCGCCACCGGCGTCACATACCGCGGTGATGTTGCCCAACTGCGCGATGATCTGTGCGCGAAACGGGTCGAGTAACACACCCGTATTGAGTGGCGGATTCGCATCAGCGAATCCTGGGTAGGTAGCGCTGAAGAATGAATCCGCGAGGTCGGTGATTCGCCAAGAGTCGGTCAACGCATACAGGTCTGTTTCATGTAGATGGATTGCGCTTTGGGTATAGGGGGTTCCGGATTTCGACGTTAGGTCGTTTGCCGCGTTGCCATCTGGCGTGCCGTAGAGCCCCGCTACGGGCGTTCCATTTGCGACTGTGGCGTGAACGTTGAGATATTCGTTACTAAACAGCGCTGATCGCACCCGCAGTTCCGAGCCATCGATGTCGACTGCAAGCCACGAGCCGAAGTATTGCGAAGACCGTCCGACAAAAGTTATCGACAGGTCGTCGTCGATGGATGTCGGAACGCCATCAGCCAACGCGACGACGGCGCCGTCGATCCTGACCTCGGGGTTGGGACGGACGTAGACCTCGATTGTGTGACCGTCGGTGTGTACGGCGAATGCCGTTGTCAACGTTGGCGCGAACGCGCTGGTTGATGCGCCGCTCCAGTTCTCATGACGTACCTGGAGTGTCGGTCCCGTGTTACCGGCGGTTGGAGCGAACGCGACGTACTCTCCGAGTACTTGAGCATCGAAATTGACGCCGTCGAAGCTCACAAGGTGGGGGTCTCCGTGGCTTTGGGCCGACTTGCCGTCGACGCACTTTGAAGCATCGGAGGGCACCAGTGGTTGTGACACTTTGATCGTGGCTTTGCCACGATCTTCTTGTGGCCCGCTGATGTGCGTGGTGTTGACAATTAAGTCGTAGGACCGTGCAGCTTGGAGCTGGCAGGTGGATGCTCTGTTTGCCACGGTGAAGCCAACAGAAACTGAGTGGTTCCCAGCCCCGTACACGCCCGTGAGCGGGCTGATGGCGATTGGGTTGCTCTTGGAGCCACCGACGTGGAGCCACTTCGGTGCCGCAGAGAGGCTGGCAGCTGTGAAGTCCCAACGCCCGACGCTCTTACCAAACGTGTCGAGCGAGGCGTGGCCGGTGCCATTCAGTTTGTTGGGGTTGAACTCAATGTATTCGGGCCGACAATCTGCCGTGATGGGAAGGTCGGCGGTGGCCGCGGGGTCGATGAGCGCGCTCAGAGTTCGGGCGCGCACTGTGTAGGACACCTTCGCTCGGGGCACAACCTTCGAGCAGTTTGCCGTGAACGTGACCTGCACCGTCGACTCTTCGGCATCAAATGATCCGGTGTTCGGCGAAGCGGTGAGCCACGTGGGCCAGTGCGAATCGTGCACAAGATCCCATTGGCTCAGCCGCAGATGGCTGGGCTTGAGCCCAACAGTTTCAGAGAGGCTGCCGAGGCTGACACCAAGGTCGAGTGACGACCCAGCCCATTCGAGTTTTGGCGCTTCGCACAGGATTTTGAACCCGCCGGCGTATCCAGCGGTCGGCAGGCTAAACATTGGAGCGTTTGCCAAAAGCCGGATCTCCTTTGCAGTTGTACCGATCTCGTCGCAGATTGTTTGGTCGATCGTCGCACTACCGGACAAGTTGTTGATCACGCTTCCGGCGCTTGGGCTCGACGTTTGAATTGGCAGCGATGGGAACTCCACGTACGATGATCCGCTTTCGATCCACGCGGCGCCGCCCGCGACGGTGGGCTCAGGCGCGATCGCAACGGACTTCGATTGCATCGGCGCACTGATCGATAGCAGATCGCCGGTCGCGACTTTGATGATGTCACCGCCTGCGCTGTTGAGTTGCGGCGTTCCGTTGATGTACACCTCGACGTTGGTATTGGATTGCGGTTCAACGGCTTTGTACAACGCGCCAAGCGTGATCGTTGGAAGCTGCAGCGTGATCGACGGGAACACGAAAAGGCCGCCGGTGAATCGCTTCGCCAAGCTTTCCAAAACGGGTACTGACAAAGATGCGTTCGCCGCAAACTCGAGGGCGACGGTTGAACCGGTGTCCTTTGCAAAGAGCACCTGTTGGTCTGAATGCCAAGCGATGTGGGCCTGCGGCCCGACCTTGAAGGATGCGAATTCGAGATCGCCGGCGTCGGCGCGGCCTACCAGACTGCCGAGATAGCCCAGCACGCGTCCACCGAACTTGATGCCCAATGGAAATTCTGCATACACAAATAACGTCGCGTCGATCGTGGCGGCGTTGGTGGTGAGTCCGGTGGCGCGAGCGACCGTGGTGCAGGGCGCAGTCGGCTGAGGAGTCTCGTTGGGAAGCACTGAGAAACCTGACCCGCTGTTGTAGGAAAAACCGAACGTTGCGCGCTGCGTGATTGAACAGCTTGCTCCGATTTCGGCCTTGGGACCTCCCGCGACGGTGAGGTTGTAATCAAGCTTGAGGTCCGACTTCACAAAAAAGTCCAAGAGCCCTGCAAGCGGTCCGAGGAACGTAGCTGGAATATTGAGGCGCGCCAGGGCTGCAAGGTCGCAGGTACCCGAAACGGTGCCAGCGAGTTGCACGGTGCCGCTGACGCCTGCGCTCGCGGTGAGTGAAAACCCGAGCCGCAAATCGATCTGGGTATTGCCCGCTGCATCACTGCTCACGACGGGCTCGAACACCGGCAGCAGGATGAGGTTCGGCGGTGTAATCGATACCGAACCCAGCGAGGCTGACAGTGCAGGGAGACATGGATTCGCGGTGGCCGCGGTCGCGGGGGCGCTGGAATTGGCATTCCGGGTGGAGCCAATACTGTTCTTGATTGCAGCATCGAAGCTCGTGGTCTTGGGTGACGCCTCTCCACCCGCCGGCAACGATGCCATTGAGGTTGCGCCGGGTGCGAAGCCGAAAGCAGAGAAATCGTCAGACGTAATATCGAAGTGCACTTGTTCGTAGATGTCGAAGAAGTCGACAGTTGCAACGATGATGAGGCTGAATGCGCCACGCTGCACGGTTGGGAATCCTGCGGGCTCCACAACTTCGCCGAAAATGTTGTTGCCTCCCGCCCCGAGCAGCACAGTGCCCGTTACAGGGGCTACACCTCTAATGACCCAAGGAATGAGGGTGGTCACCGTTGTTGCGCCGCCGGAAATGTCCGGGTCTTCGTTGAGCGCGATCCGATCGGTGATTTCTGCCAGCGAGAACGGACCGATGGCGCTCGGCGAGATGCCGGGCAGCCCCGCCGTCAGAGGATCTACTCCGTCGGGCAAGTTGACAGGAGGGAAAAATATGTCGTTGTTCGGCACTACTAGCACTCCTGGCGCAAGGCGCACGTTCATGATTGACAAAGGAACTGGAGCTACCTGTCCGGGAATTTGATACACGCCGAACTGCGAACCAATGGTCGCGGTCGCGGTGACCTCAGTGCTCCCATCGGTTCGATCCACGATCGTTGCCACGCCGGAGTCGCCGATGACGCTACGGGTCACGCCCGAAGGTGGCGTAGTCGCGATAATCGAACCATCTGACGCGAATTTCGTGAGTTGCGCGGTTTGCAGTTGGTTGGTGGCCGTGAGGGTGAGCGTGTCGGGCACGAAGCGCCAGGTTCCATCGGATGGCGGCGCGAAGTAACCCACGACGTCGGCACGGACATCGAGTTTGCCAAGTTTGTTGTAGATCGAGAATTTGCCGGTCGCGTCGAGCGGAACTACAACATGATTCTGTTCAAGCTCGCCAGTGTTGACGCGCAGCAGGGGTGTTTGCGGGCGCGTGGTCCCAGTGGTCCATGCGGTGATGTCAGTAAGCGCAGTTGAGTTGAGTGCGGCGATATTCACTACGGCGGCGGTGATGCCAGACGTGGGGATTGATGCAATACCGCCGACCGTGACCGTACGCGAACGAGCTGGTCCGAGTTTCGCGACGGACCCGCCAATGCCAGCCAGGGTGTCGAGTACTCGTGTGGGAACCACTGGGGTGTAGCCGCTTGTCGATGGTAGCCAGGCCATTGCGTCAATGGTGACGTCGACAGTGCCTGCCAAGTTGTGCACTGAAATCGTGCCGTCCGGCGCGACCGGAATGAACGCCAAGTTTCGTTCGCTCATGCCGGGTTTCAACGCAACATTCGCGACCGCGGATTGTGCGTCACCCGTCGGCCACAAGGTCACATCAGTGGCGACGCTTGCTCCACTTGCCCGCACGTTGGCTACGAGCGTGCCACCGCCAGCCGAAGGAATGCCGGCGATGCCGGCAACCGCTACGACCTTGGTCGCGCCTGCTCCGATTTTGCCGATTGCAGCGCCCACTCCACTCTTAGTATCCAACAGCGCGGCCGCCGGCAGCACGCTCATGCCAGAATCGGTGGGAAACCATCCGAGGACGTCGGCTTGCAGGTGAATCCGGCCCTTGGAATTGCGAAGCGACACTGCGCCGTTAGTCCCTAGCTGTGCCACCATCAACGTCGACTCGTTGCGGTTGACAATTGCTTCGACGGTTGTCGGTGAAGGTCGGGTGGCACCTGCTGGCCACACCACAACCTGACTCGAAACTGACGCGTACGAAGTCTTGACGTTGAGCACGACGGAATCAACACCGGAACTGGGGATTCCCCCAATGCCAGCAACGTTCAACGTGATCGTCCTGCCTCCCACAACGAGAGCCTTTGGAGCGCCGATTCCTTTCGTCGTATCGAGGATCGTCGCGGGCGTGACCGGTTGGTAATCCGCCGGCTCATTGCTAATCAGCGCGGCCCTGAGACGGGGCGCGCCAGACCGCTCAGTTGACTGCCCGGCCGTGGCTCCCGTGGCGGAAGCGACGATGGCCGTGAGCGTGATTGAGGCGACAAGGGTCCGCAATGGTGTCATGTCGGCGATTTTGCCGAGGAGGCGTCCATCGAGCGTCCATCGAATCCTCGAATACTCGAATGTGACGTATCTCGGTGGATACGCACAAGTACCGCGTGCCGTATGCGGGAGCTACAGCTGTGCTGTACCGTGACGCTTCATGGTAGGCGGGCGGCCTAGAGCGACAGTACAGCGCGATCGACTCGTGAGCCTGACGAACGCGGTTCGAGTGGTGCTGCTGGAAGCGCCTGGTGGGTACGGAAAGACGACCCTTGCTGAACAGATACTTGCGACGTGGGAGCTCGGTGCCATTCGGGTCCGATTCAGCGAAGCGACTGATACAGCAGGTGCCGCTAGCGCGCTGGTACGAGCAGTCCGTCGGGCGGGTCTCGGCGATATTGCAGAAGCGATGCAGGCAGGTTTGACGAGCGGGCCGTTTGCGTGCTTCGACGAGTTTGTCGGGAGCATCGCGAGCCAAGCGATTGCTGTCGCGGTGGTACTTGACGACGTACAACGCCTCACGCCGGATGCATCTCAGGCCTTGGCGGATGCCATCTTCGATCTGCCCACCCGATGTCGGGTCGTTGTCGCGGGTCGTGAAATCGGGTCGTTTGCTCAGACTGCTGCTCGGTCGGATTTCATTGCGATTGGTGTCGATCAATTACGAATGGGCCTCTCGGAAATCGAATTGATGCTTGCCGGCGAATCTTCGCCCACCCTCATTCAAGAAATCGCCGATGCAACGACGGGCTGGTGCGCGGCAGTTGCTTTGGCCGCGCAGAGGATCGCGAATGATCCTTCCTGGTCGCCGAGTTCCGGCCGCGGTGCACGCCTATTGCTCTCTGAGATGGTTGCGGACATTATTGCTGGGGAACCGCGCCTTGCGGACCTTGCAGTGCTGCCACTCGTAGACGCGAACGTTGCCACAATTATCGGAGGCCCCGGCCTTCTTGCCGCAGCATTTTCCGCGGGTTTGCTTGCTCCGCATCTCGTTGATTGGTACGTAGTGCCTGACCCGATTCGAGAGGCGATTGATTCTCGAATCTTGGGCGATTCCATAATGAGGCTCAAAATCTCTGATCACTACCGCGCGCGGGGTGAATTGAGCGCGGCAATTGCAATGCTCCAGCAGGACGCCTCCGAGCGGCAAGCACTCGCGACGATGATCGCGAGCACTCATTGGACCGAACTTGAAACTCTCGACCCAGTCGATCTGACCACGATTGTGGATTCATTCCCACACGATGTCATCGCTACTTGCCCGCAACTGCTTGTCCACGCGAGTCAAGCCGTTGAGCTTGCAGCGCCTGAGCGCCGGGCGGCCTGGCTCGACCAAGCTGTCGAAATCGGTCGACGGACGGCTGCACCCGAGGTCGTTCGTGCGGCTCAGGCTGAACAAACGCGCGACATGGCCTCTACGGCTCGATTGCATGAGGCGGTGGAGCTCGCGACTTCGGTGCTCGAAGCTGCAGATTCCCATGAGATCGCGACGCGCGCACGGGCGATCACTTCGCTGGCGAGGGTTGAAGCCTTTTGGTGCACGGCAGAATCGCTTGCGGCCTCGGCGCGTTTGTACGCAGAAGCATCGGAGCTATTCCAAATTGTCAACGAGCCGCGTTGGCGCGTCGAGACCCTCGCCCGTCGTGGTTACACCTCGTTGTTCATGGCAGGGTTTGCGCGAGAAGGCGAAGCCGAAATGCGCGCCGCATTGTCGCTGCTACCCGTGGGCGACTACACGCGAGGGTTTTGGCTGACGAACTATTGTGACGTGCTCGACTTCTTGGGTCGTATACCTGAAGCCGAAGCCGCTGCTCTTGAAGCACTTGAAATCGGCACCCGGCGGCGAGACCGCACGGTTATTTCGATGGCATGGTGGAGCCTCGCCTGGGTGGCGGCGCATCGCGGTGACTTGTCGGGTTTTCGTGCGGCGGTTGATGAGTTCGAACGTCGGTGTGGGCCTTGGATACGCGCTGGGCAGATGGTGGAGTTTCTCAGTTCGACGGCAGAACATTTCGCGGTGCTCGGCGATATTGACGCCTACCACCTCTATGCGAAACGGGGGCGGGAGGCCGCGATGGCAATCGATTACATGCCACCAATTGACCTTGCCGACGCCACGTTTGAAGCGATGTGGGGAGACGCATCCAAAGCCGTAGTAATGATCGAACAACTTGAGCCTGGGGTGGCGTTAGTCCCATCTAATCGTCCCACGTTCTTGTGTCTACATGCGCTCGCTTGCGGGCGTAGTGGTGACTTAGCGCGTTCTGCGCTGCGCTTTGATGAAGCACGCGAATGCGCGGCTGATATGGGCGTTCCCGATCTGTTGACCAGATACGCGCAACTGATGATTCGGCCACTTGAAGAGATGTTGGGAACAGCTGAACGCGAAAGTTCGGCTGGGGGCACCACGGTACGGTTGTTCGGAGCGTTCAGCGTCGTGGTCTCGGCCACAGACCGAACTCCGCAACCCGGGCACCCATCATCGTTGGTGAAGTTGTTGGCGATTCAAGGCGTAATGACTGTCGATGCCGCCATTGACGCCCTCTGGCCGGACGCCGAGATTGAAACGGGTCGGAGACGGCTCCGCAATTTGCTCAATCGGATACGCCAGCGAGCGGGTGATGTTGTCATGCGTGACGGGGAGTTGTTACGCCTGTCTGATGGAGTGAGCACCGATCTGCAAGTATTCGAGGAACGCGCCGCTGCCGCGTTGTCTGGGACGCCCGATGAACGAGTGGGGAGCGCCCGGCTTGCGATCGGCCTCTACCAAGGCGAACTCTTGCCAGGCGACGTGTATGAAGATTGGTCGGCGATGCCGCGCGAACGGGCGAAACGGCAATATCTCAGCTTGATTGACATCGTGGCCGACGACGCGTCGATTCGCGGCAATGCCGACGAGGCAATTCGATTGCTCGACCTCGCGATTGTCGCGGAGCCTCTCGACGAATCTCGATATTCAAGACTTTGCCGAGAGCTTGTGGCACAAGGTCGCGTTGCTTCAGCTCGCGAGGTCGCGATTCGAGCGGTCGCGACACTTGACGAAATCGGGCAAGCAGTCGCTGAAAATTTGCAGAGCCTCGCCCGCGGTGGACAACCGTCTCTTCACACGTTCGGCTAGCCGATTTAGGGCTTCTGTGCCGATTGGCCGGCTTGTACGGAGCCAACCGTCACGTGCGACGCGAGTCGCTTGGTTTTGAAGGGCCCGATGGACGGGTGATGGACGCTGACTCGCCATGATCGACCGGTGTCGACCCCTCCGCCATGGCCTCGGGCCCCTTCGGTGCCGCAAGTTTCGACGCGGCCATTCAGTTTGGTGTTGCGCGTGCTTCCGGTTGCGGCGCGTGAAGGGCGGCTCGCCGGGCGGGTCGAGGTTGTCGACACCGGAGAAATATTTGCGATTAAGAGCACGAGCGACCTTGTGGATCTCGTTCAACGCCTGTCGCTCGATCTCGACGGCGAAGCTTGACATCACCGTTGCCGCGACGCGATACGGGTGATGTCGCTGTTGCTGGTGTGCCGCAAGACGAGGCGTTGGTATACACGTTCGTAGGTTTTCTGCAATTGATGGCTCACCGAAGCCCGGCGTGTTGTAGCGCTTCTGCCAAACTGTGCATGTTCTACGCGGAAGGGGCGGAGATTGCATGCGGAACCGTAGGTCGGGTTGCGTCGGCTCGTTGTGCGCGGTGACTCTCATTGCGAGCGTGCTGTTTGGCGTGCAGGATTCGTCGCGCAGTAGTTCGCTTGCCGCGCCCGCAACTTACGGCGACCTCACAGGGTTGACCCCGCCGTCAGGCGCGTGCGGAAATGAGGATCCTGCTGTTGTCGCCGCGGCGATGGTCGAGGTAGTCGCGGTTGGAATCCGGATGATTCGATGCGACCTTTCATGGTGGACGGTGCAGCCCGATGACGCCAGCACGTGGGACTGGTTGCGATATGACAACGTGGTACAGGTGGCCGCGTATCTCGGGGTGGATGTGCTGTTTGTGCCGGGATTTACCCCGCCTTGGGCACGACCCAATCCGCTTCCTGCCGGTACCTCGAACCCATCGCACGTTCCGCCGGTGCACTTCGTCGACTATGTAAATTTTGTGTACGAGGCCGCGCAGCGTTATTCACCAAGTGGGCCGAAACGGCCTAGCGGATTTGTTGGATCGGTCACCAAATGGGAGATATGGAATGAACCCAACATTGTTGGTTTCTGGAATCCTGTGAATCCGGTTCGTTACGGTGTTTTTCTCGCGGCGTCCGCGACGGTCATTCATTGGGTCGAACCAACGGCCACCGTCATCAGCGGAGGGCTGGCGCCTGCCGGCAACATCAATGGCAACCTTGCCCCGGATACCTTTACTTACGTCGTCGCGTTGACGGGTGCGCTCAACCTCGTCGACGGAGTGGGCGTTCATCCGTATACCTTTCCTGCGTATCCAAGTGAGAAGATCAACTTCAACCCCTTGGTAAATCACATTCCGCGTATGTACAACGTGATGAAGACCTTTGGGGCAGGTTCAAAGAAAATTTGGGTCACTGAAGCGGGTTGGCCGACGTCATCGCTATCGGGCGAAACGACTCGATTCGATGGATCGCAGGTTGGCACCGAGCCAATACAGGCACTCGCTATGTGGGATTTGATCACGACCTGGAATCGGTATCCATACGCCGGGCCGTTGTATCTCTACGCACACCGCGATAAGTGCACGAATCTCGCGAACTGGCTGTGCATGATGGGCCTTGAACGGGCCGATGGCTCGAAGAAACCTGCGTACAGCGTCATCAGGGCGATGATGGGCATGCCAGTCAGCTAAATGGCACCCCCTGTCGGTTGGCTCGTAGCAACTGTGCCATAATGCGATCATCGAAGGGGAGTAGCCCCACGGGATCCGTCGTCAGCACGGCAGCTTGCTGCCCGGCGCCCCGCCCGCCTCTGGCGGGAGCGAGACCTTCGATTGTCCGTTAGGCAATCGAAGAGGAGCACAAGTTGTTTGGTGTCGCGGCCGATAGGTCTAATTTCGTCGATCTCAAGGTGCCGATGGGTGCATGGATCGGCCTGGGTGCCGTTATTTTGTTCATGCTTGCCGTCGATTTGTATCGGCACCGCGATGCGCATGCTCCGACCCCCAAAGAAGCACTTGGTGAATCGATCGTCTGGGTGCTGTGCGGCTTGGCATTTTCTGCAGTGATTGCCGTTTCGTTCGGAGGCGGCGCATTCGGTGAGTACATCAGCGGATATCTCATTGAGAAATCTCTGAGCGTCGACAACGTCTTTGTGTGGTCGATGCTGTTCACCACCATGGCGATTCCGCTGAAGTACCAGCATCGCGTGCTGTTTTGGGGCATCTTCGGCGCGTTGACACTCCGTGCCGTCTTCATACTCGTTGGTAGTGCCCTGATTGCGAAATTCTGGTGGTTGTTGTTGGTTTTCGGCGTGTTCCTTGTGTACACGGGCCTGAAAATTATTCGACACCGCGCGGATGAGGAGAGCGAAGAAGCCACGCGTGGGCTAGGGCTGCTCCGAAAAATCATGCCGGTCTCGGACCAGCTCGACGGGCAAAAGTTTCTGACTCGTATCGATGGAAAACGCGCTGCCACTCCATTGCTTGCGGCCTTGGTTGTGGTCGAGCTGACTGACGTCATTTTTGCCGTTGACTCGGTGCCTGCGATCTTGGCGGTGTCAAATGAACCGTTTCTCATCCTCGCTTCGAATGCCTTCGCGATTCTCGGATTACGTGCGATGTATTTCCTGCTTGCCAACGCCAAAGAAAAGTTCCACTACCTGTCGCACGCACTCGGTGGGATTTTGATTTTCGTCGGCCTGAAAATGACGGTGTCGCACTGGTATCACCTCAATACCTACATTTCATTGGCCGTTATCGTCGCCATGTTGATCGCTGCAATCGTCATGAGCCAACGGAAAGTCAAACAGTTAGGCCTGTAACTGCACGGTTAATCTCCACGTTTAATCCAGCGGCAATAGCGGCGGAATACAGTTCGTTGCTATGGCAGACCCGTCGAGCAACGAGTTTTTCGAACAAGTACGCGATGGACTGGTCACCGTAGTGGCCGATCGCTATCACGATTTCGGTGGCTATGCGCACGGGTACGGTCTCAAAGTTACCTTCGGTGCGGGCGATCGAACCAAGGAACACTACGAGGTACAACTCATTCGTGGTCGGCGAGAGGGAAGCCTCGAACTCGAAATCGGCTTCCACGCGGAGTATCCGAAGGTCGAACGTAACGATGCCGTGTTGGTGCGGTTGGTGTCCGCCGAAAAGAAGTGGCGCAAGGTGCTAGGCAAAGAACCGGTCGTGGGGCCATTTCTCGGCAACGACCGTTGGCGCCGCGTTTCGGAAACATGGAGTGATTTCGATTTTCGTGATCCTGAATGTGCGTTCGAAGTGACGCATCGCCTCGCTGAATACATCGAAGCCTTCGAACCCTTGCTCGATCGACAGTCTTAGCGTGTGATTATGGATAGGTCTGTCAAGGTTGCGCTGGCGTTAGGAAGTGGTGGCGCTCGGGGCTACGCCCATATCGGTGCTGTCCAGGTGTTGCAAGAACGCGGTGTTGAATTCGTGACGGTGGCCGGTAGCTCAATGGGAGCGTTGGTCGGGGGGTTGCTTTCCGCTGGGAAGCTTGACGATTACACCGACTGGGTCGTAGGTATGTCGCAGTTTGACGTGCTGCGCATGCTTGATGTGTCGCTGTCCGCGCCGGGCGCGATTCGTGCTGAAAAGATTTTTGCAAGAGTTCGCGAATTGTTGGGGGATGTCATGATTGAAGATCTGCCCATCCCGTTTACCGCGGTTGCGACCGATCTCTTGGCGCGCAGGGAGGTCTGGTTTCAACGGGGTCCAGCTGATGTGGCGATTCGCGCCTCGATTGCAATACCAGGAGTGTTCACTCCTGTGATGCTGAATGGTCGAATGCTCGTTGATGGGGGTGTGATGGATCCGATTCCGATCGCGCCCACGGCCGCCGTGCAAGCCGACGTAACGATTGCGGTATCGCTTGGAGGCGATCGGCGCGGTACTCCAGATGCGGTGCCGGTGCGCGAGAGCACTGAAGACACCCCGGTGGAAGATTGGGGGGAGCGGTTTCGGCGCGGCGCCACTGCACTGCTTGATCGTGATGTGGTGCGGTCATGGATGAGCCGCTTCGGCAGTACCAACACTGTCGGCGATGAACAGTTGAACAGCGACGGTGAAGCCGCACCTTCGGATGCCGACGGTGCCCAGGCAAGCATCGGTCGATTTGATGTGATGAATCAGTCGCTTGAAGCGATGCAAAGTGTGCTGACTCGGTATTGCCTCGCCGCGCATCCTCCCGATGTGATGGTGACCATTCCGAAAGACGCGTGTCGCAGCGTCGACTTTCATCGCGCCGCTGACATGATCGAAATTGGCAGAGCGTTGACGATTGAAGCGCTAGAAGCGAGCGACGTCGCTGGTCTCATGGGCTGAGGTTCAGGTAGGTTCGCAGCTATGACGAACCCGTTGCGAGGACTTGGTATTTGGTCGGGCGAGCTGCGCTATGGCGATCGAAGCGCTGGCGACGCCGCTGCTACCGAACTCGACGAACTCGGCTTTGATGCGCTGTGGATACCGGATGTGGGTGGAAACCTGTTTGATGTCGTCGAGTCCTTGCTCGCAGCGACGAGCCGCACGACCGTTGCGACCGGCATTTTGAACTTGTGGATGCACACAGGCAACGAGACCGCGGCCCAGCATGCTCGGATGACTGGCAAGTATGGCGATCGCTTCCTTGTCGGTATCGGAGTCAGCCATGCGCCGCTCATCGATATGGCTGAAGCTGGTCGGTACCAAAAGCCGTTGCTGCAAATGCGTGAATACCTCGATGCACTCGATACCACCGAGAATCCGTTGGCCCAGCATGACCGCGTGCTTGCGGCCCTCGGGCCAAAAATGTTGGAACTAGCCCGGACTCGCACCGCCGGCGCTCATCCGTACCTCGTCACCCCGGCGCACACCGCGTTGGTGCGCGAGGCCTTTGGGCCGGGCCCTTCGGTGTTGCCCGAACAAGCCGTTGTGTTGGAATCTGACCCTGCATTGGCGCGCGCCATCGCTCGCGTGCACCTCTCGATGTATCTCGGGCTTCCTAACTACGCAAACAATTGGCGGCGGCTTGGCTTCAGTGAAGACGATATTGCCAACGGCGGAAGTGATCGGCTGGTTGACGCGTTGGTGGTGTGGGGCGACGAAGCAACGATCGCGGCGAGGATCGCCGAGCATCGCGACGCGGGCGCCGACCATGTATGCCTGCAACTATTGAGCTCGCCCGAATCGACATCTGAAACGCATGGCTTACCGCTTGCTGGTTGGCGTCGCCTCGCGGCCGCGTTGCTCTAACGATGAGGCTCGCTGGACGCGTCGCTATCGTGAGTGGTGGCGGTACTGGCATCGGCGCCGCGACCGCTCGCCGCTTCGCAAGTGAAGGTGCGCATGTCGTGGTGACTGGCCGTCGTGCCGAACCGCTGCTAACTATCGCGGACGAAATCGGCGGTCTTGCGATCGTGGGCGATGTTCGTGACTCTGAACACGTGGCTGTAGTGGTTGCCGAAACGATCAATGAGTTCCGCGGTATCGACATCGTGGTTGCCAATGCGGGCGTCGACATCGGTGGTGCAGTTGCTGATGTGAGCGATGCGACTTGGAACGACACGATTGATACGAACCTCACGGGCCCGATGATGTTGGTGCGGGCCGCGTTGCCGTCGATGATCGAACGACGTCGTGGTGCCGTTGTGGTTGTCTCGAGTGTGAACGGTTTCGTCAACACGCCAAGTTCGGCGGCGTACGACGTTTCGAAGGCTGGCCTTGTTTCATTGGCTCGATCCATTGCCGTCGACTACGGACCCCACGGCATCCGAGCCAATGCAGTGTGTCCTGGATGGGTCGCGACCCCGATGGCCGATGCCGATATGGCGAAGGTTGCGAGCGCCCTTGGGATCTCGAGCGGCGATGCGTATTCGCGCGCGATGCGCGACGTGCCGTTGCGCAGAATTGGCACTCCCGAAGAAATCGCTGCGTGCTGTTTGTTCTTGTGCTCAGACGAGGCATCCTTTGTTACCGGAACCACGTTGGTTTGCGACGGCGGAGGTCTTGCTGTGGATGTAACTGGGACCGCGTTTGGCGCAGAAGGCTAACGAGGACTCCGATATGGCTTACCAAATTTATTGGTAAGGTGCCAAAGCACAGTTGCCTACCTTTGGAGCTGAGTTGACCAAGCTCGTCGTCAATGGATTTGATCGTGATGTCGAGGTCGATGAGACGACCCCCTTGCTGTGGGTGTTGCGCGACGTCTTGAATCTCACCGGAACGAAATACGGGTGTGGGATCGGTGCGTGCGGTGCATGCACCGTGTTGCTCGATGGCACCGCGAATCGCTCGTGTTCTGTGCCGCTCAAGGAAGCAGCGGGTCGCGCGATCACGACGATCGAGGGCCTGTCTCCCGACAGCAGCCATCCACTCCAGCAAGCTTGGATCGAAAACCAGGTGCCGCAGTGCGGATTCTGTCAATCGGGAATGCTCATGGCCGGCGCGGCTGCGTTGGAATCTGCCGAAGGAGACGGGTCGAAGGTCGCAGAGGCGCTGACCAACATTTGCATCTGCGGTACCTACCAGCGAATCCGTGAAGCCTTGGACCAGCTGTGATGACCGACGCGAGCAGCGATGCTTCGATAGGCGATCCTCCATCGTTGCCGATGTTGAGTCGGCGACACTTCCTTATCGCAGGTGCTGGCGGGTTGACGATCGGTGTCGCATTCCTAGCGGGGTGTGAAAGCGAGAACGAGCCTGCTGTGTTGCGGAAACCAAAGCCATCAGGAAAGCCGGTGAGCAGATCGACGACTACCACTGTGCCCGCGGATTCGACGGTGGTAGTGAACGCCTGGGTACGTATTGCCAACGACAACTCGGTCACGCTGATGTATGGCGGTTCTGAATTTGGTCAAGGCACGATGACGGGGTTGGCACAAATACTGGCCGAGGAACTGCGCGTGCCGTGGGAATCGATCACAGTCAAACAAGCCGATGCGACGCCGGGCGTTTCGTACCTCACCGGCGGGAGTTTCGCGGTGCGATCCCAGTTTGGGCCACTCGCGAATGCGGGCGCTGCAGCTCGCGAAATGCTGGTCGCAGCTGGTGCCGACATGCTCGGTGTACCTGTCTCGCAATGCATCGCTCGCGCCGGCAAAGTTCTTGCGACGGTCGATGGGATCGAGAGGTCGACAACCTACGGCGAGTTGGTGACGAAGGCAGCAACCTTGCCCGTGCCGCAGGAACCAAAGCTCACCGACCCCTCGAAGTACACCGTGATTGGACGGTCAGTCCCGCGGGTCGAACTTCCGAAGAAAGTCAATGGAAGTGCGGTCTACGGTCTCGATGTGCGTGTACCCGGCATGGTGTTCGCCGCGATCAAGCACGCACCAGTATTCGGTGCTTGGCTGGAAGGAACGCCACCAATCCCTTCGGGTGCGAGTGCGGTTGTTCCGATCAAGGCCCTAGATGCACGCGGCGCGGTTGCACGCGACAGTGAGTACGCAGTAGCGGTCGTGGCTTCGAATACGTGGCTGGCTATGGAAGGCTGCCGTTCGCTTGATGCGCGCTGGAACGTTTTGAAATCGGCTCCCCTCGACTCGGATGTACTACAGGCCCAGGCTGAGCAACTTATGGCAGCTGGCGTCGCCGTAATCGCCGAGCCTGCAGCTAGCCAGATCCAGGCAACACTCGATGCCGCGACGAAGTCGATCGATGTCACCTATAGCGTGCCGTATCTCGCGCACGCGTGCATGGAAGTACTTAATTGCACCGTCGATTACCGCAAGACTGAATGCGAAGTGTGGGCGCCAACCCAATCAGCATCGTCGGTTGTGGGCACAGTGCAGAGATTGACGGGATTGGACGCCGGTGCCATTACGGTTCATACGACGTTTCTCGGTGGCGGTCTTGGTCGCAAGAGCGAACAAGACTTCATCGCCGCGGCCGTGCAAGTGGCGATGAAGATTCGTAAACCGGTGATGCTGATGTACCCGCGTGAAGAAGATTTCGGTCACGACCGATACCGACCGATGGCCCTGGTTAATGTGAAAGCGTCGCTTGATGGTGCGGCGGTGACGGCATGGAAGTACCGAACGGCTTCGACTTCGATTCTTGGGCAACTGGGGTTCTCCGCTTCCGGGCAGCTGGATTCACAAGCAGTGGAAGGGGCGACCTCCTTGCCGTACTCGCTCGGCATACGGCAGACCGAATGGGTCGCGAATCCGGCGGGTATCCCGGTCGGTTTTTGGCGATCGGTGGGCAATTCCATCAACGCGTTTGCAGTCGAGTGTGCAATTGACGAGCTGGCCGCAGCCGCAGGTATAGACCCGTTCGATTTTCGACGCGGTTTGCTCGCTGACGACGCCCGAGCCACCGCGGTATTGGAAGCTGCTGACAAGCTGAGTGCATGGCGTACTTCCTTGGCGTCCGGGCACGGATGGGGTGTCGCATACGCCGAGAGTTTCGGATCGTTGGTATGCCAGGTCGCGGAAGTATCTGAAGTGACCGATACGTCGATGCGCGTCAACCGAGTTGCCTGTGTTGTTGACTGCGGGCGAGCAATCAACCCGGCTGCGGTTGAAATGCAGATGCAGGGAGGGATTGCCCACGGACTCAGCGCCACGCTCTGGGGCGAAATGAAATTCACCAACGGCGCGGCCGCGGTGACAAACTTCAATAACCATAGGGTGCTGCGTCTCGATGAAATGCCGCAGGTTGATGTCGAGATCGTCACCAGTGGCGAATCGTTGGGTGGAATTGGCGAACCTGGCGTCCCGCCAGTTGCGCCCGCGATCGCGAACGCCTACTTCTCGGCGACGGGCAGGCGCATTCGAATACTGCCGATATTTCCGCAAACCAGTAGCTGATCTCTCAGCCCCTGTCGCGACGAGATTCTACGAAGCTCGCGATGGCCTCGCGCAGCGCGATTGTGTCGGGTGTGACGTCGTTATCGCCATGGTTGCTTGTCGGGTCGCTGGCGAACTCTGCGTGTACGGCGATTGCGAGTACCGCGAGTTGTGCGGGATTATGCACGGCTTCACCGTTGGGGAACACTTCTGGGTGTGCCCGTAAGTATGAGGCCGCACGCTGGACTGCCGCGTGTTGCTCTTGGGCCAGCTGATCGCCGTAGGAAAATTGCCAGCGCTCAGACTGGTGAGCAATCGCGATTTTTTCTGAATCGGGAGCGACGCTCGCTGCAGGGAACACCCGGCAGTCGTAAACGCGACATGTGCGCGGTCGGTGCTCGTAAATCGAGCAACGACCGTTCTTAAACATTGGGCAGTGACCGACGTCGTCGTAACCCATGACCCTGTTCCCTTTGGGCAACCCAGGCGCGGCAAACAGCAGCTTTTTGGGAATGCGTTCTAGCGTCGCGGTTTCGTCGGGTTCAATGTGGACGAACTGTGATGAGGTGCAACAGGCTGTGCATTCTCCGCACGGCACCTCGGATGACGAAGTTCCGTTCAGCGCACTGGTGATCGCGTAGATCCAATCGTTGAATTCGCCGGCGTCGAGAGAGTCGTGTGTCGTCATAGCGAGAGCGCGTGCCGCGCGCTACAACCAACTCTCGCGTGCTTCGGTGCCGGTCGCTGCTGGAGGTCGCGCACCGCGGCCTTCGCGAATCTCATCCAGCAGATATTCGACCATGTTTGCGACAGTGGGGCCGGCTTGGCGCAGTGACTCGACATCGTTGGTTTCAAGTTCGTCTCCGCTGTAGTGCGCGTGATCGAGCACCGAATCGATTTGCGCGAATTGATCGCGAACCCACTGCACCGGGCTCGCGGACAGCTCGTCTACGAAGACGCGCTGCGTCGGCTCCCAGCCATGAAATCTCGGGTGATGATGTGCACGATCGAGGCTCCCGGGTTCGGAGCTCACAGATTCGAGTAGATCGACCCGCCAAATCGGTTTGCCAATGTGGATTGGCACTGCAGAGTAAATCGATCCGTTGAGTTTGTCGCGTTCGAAGCGTCGCAGTTCAAGGCGTACACCGCGTTCAGCGCCTTCCTGTCCTGGAATCGGATCGGGATCAAGGAAGTAGATATCGCTCACCACAACGCCGATTCGATCAAACGCAAGGGACCACAACATGTTGGTCAGCGTAACTCCCGTCGGTATGCTTCGCGAATGCAGATTGGGATTCGTCGCCTATGCGGGACTGTGCTCAGTATTGGCCTCGCCGCGGCGCTCTCGGCTTGTGGAAGCGACGCGTCACCCACGACAACCACGGGGCCCTCGAGTGGTGGGGATGGCAAGACGCTGTATTCGCAATCATGCGCGTCGTGCCATGGCGCTGATTTGCGGGGCACCGATAAGGGGCCGTCGCATCTTTCGCTGGTCTACAAGGCTGATCACCATGGCGACGACGCGTTTCGGAGTGCGGTTGCAAACGGTTCTCGTCAACACCACTGGAACTTCGGCGATATGCCCGCCGTGGAAGGTCTCTCGGCGGCAGACGTGGATGCGATCATCGCCTTCATACGCGGACAGCAAAACACAAACGGTTTCGAAACTTACCCACCATCGCCGTAAGAACACGCCACACTCCCGGTTAGAGTGCGTCGGCGAGCACGTCGTTGTCGGTGCTCGAGGTAGAGCGGAGTTTCCTGCGCCGTGCTCCGGAGAGGATAACTAATCCACCGAGAACGGGCAGTGACGCGTATAAGACTCCGGCGCCACGGTAACCGAACTCACTGTACGCGAAACCCGCGCTGCCCGTTGCGACTGCCATTGCCCAACTCCGCAGGGTTTCGTCGAGCGCGAAGACGCGCCCGTGAGCTTCAGCGGGGGTGGCTCGTTGCAACAATGTGCGCATTGGCGTGGTGAACCACGGGGTCGACACACCCCATAGCGCGATGGCAAGGAATGCGACGCCGATCAGCGGTGTCGCGAGATACAACGCGGCACACAGTCCGCTCGCGATGGCTCCAGCCGCGACCACGTCGATGCGAGTACTCCGCTCTCCGACGCGAGCGACGACGAATCCAACCAGCACCATCATCACTCCGAATGCAGTTTGCAGATACGCGAAGGTCGCAGGGCTGCGCTCGAGAATGTCGCGTACGTACAGCGGCTCGATCGTCACACCAGCACCCCATAGCGCGTACACGCCGACTGCACCCGCGAATAGACGCATGACTTCGGGTCGCGCTCGCACAACCCGGATTCCTTCTAGGGCGTCGCTCCATGGTGAGGCGACTTGAGACTTGGCGATTGGCGATAGAACTAAGGGGATCACAACGGCGACGCCGATGCAGTACGTGAATGCGTCGACGAGAAAAGCGCCCTTCGCTCCGCTGAGTTCGATGGCTGCTGCGCCGAGGACAGGACCAAACGCAATCGACGCTTGCATCGCGCTGTTGAGAATCGCATTGGCGACCGGGAGCTGTTCGTCGGAAACGACCCGTGGCGTCAGCGCCCCAAACGCGGGCATCGCGAACGATTTCGCGAAACCTTGCGCACTCGACCAGACTACGAGGCCCCAATACGTGTTGGTGAAGGCCATTCCTATTGCACAACCTGCGGCGAGAGAGTCCGCGACGATCAGTACTCGCCGTGGATCCCACCGGTCGGTTGGTACTCCTGCCAGCGGGCCGAGCAATGCTCCGGGAATCGTCCATGTCAGACCCAACACCGAGATCTGCCACGGCGTTGCATGAAAGCGTTCGGTCGCGTACCCCCAAATCGCGATCAGCGCGCACCAGCTCCCGATGCCGTTGACCGCTTGTCCGATGGCAAGCGCGCGAAAACTGCGGTTGCGGAGCGGATGCACTTCCCATTGTCGCGCGCTGTCATGCTACGGATGGGGAACATTTCGGTGGCCGACTTTCGCGTATTGGCTCTCCAGTGGGGCATCCTGTCAAACTGGTGACCGGCACGCGTCCGCCCGCCGCCGCGCTGTTCGTCGTGGACCTAGCTCAGGAGTACATGCGAATATGGATCAAGCCCCACTGACGACCGCCGTATTCAACGATCTCATCGCAGCCCTCGGAGAGATTCGCGATGGCTATGTGGGTTCGGTTGCACGGTTTCAACACCCGATCGACGTTGCCGAGGCGTATCGATACGTTGCGCAGGTGCTTTCGGCCGCATCCGAACTGTTTGTTGAGGGCGACCCAGACCATCCGCGTTTGGCACTGATTGTCTCGCCCGCTCGCAAGATGCAAGGCGACAACCCAGATGCGATCTATCACTTCTCGAGAATCAGTGGTGATCGGTCGTACCGCATCTCGGGCCGTATGGACACTCAGTGCTACACATCATTCACTATTCACGGTGCTGCGGTCGACGGAGGGATGGCTGGACCGCTTCTTGGCGATGTGAACAACCGAGATTTTGACGTTGCGTCAGATGGTACGTACTCACTCGTATTGAGCGCCGAGAAGCATGCGGGCAACTGGTTGCGACTCGACTCCGCCGCACACGCGGTCATCGTTCGGAGCTACTTCCAACTACCGGTTTCGGCACAATGCGACCAGACCACCCACGTCAACATTTCGATAGAGGCGCTGGATGAGGTTGCCCCGCCGCCTCCGCTGAGCGACGCGGTGCTCGCAACACGAATGGCGGAAGCCGTCGCGTTTGTGCGCCAAGCCACCCTCGGTCAAAACGTACCGGGCGCGAGTGTGGGCATCCCGTTTGTGGCCGAAGAACCCAACACGCTGCCAGTCCCTTATAGCTTCCGTGATTCTGGGTTGCCGGTGCCCGGAGCTGCCGACATCGTGTACGCGATGGGCCGTTGGGAGCTTGGCGACAACGAAGCCTTGGAAATGACAGGTCGGCTTCCTGAAGGCGTGTTCGCCAACGTGATGTTGTGGAACCGTCAGATGCAAACGCTTGAATATCGTCACCGCACGACCTCGTTGAACCAAGCCCAGATCAAGCTTGAGTCTGACGGCTCGTTTCGTATTGTGATTGCAGGTCGTGACCCTGGCGCGAGCAACTGGCTCGATACTGAAGGCCATCCGACTGGCACAATATTTTGGCGCTTCTTGCTACCGGATGACGACCCTGGCGCGATTGCCTGCACCGTGATTCGTTTGTCCTAACTCGACGGCACGTCTGACTGCAAAGAAGTGTTCACTGACGTGAGTGTCGCCTTTCCTGCATCACAGCTCGTCGCGGCATTGGTGATCGGCGATAGCGGTATGTTCACGGTTGCGCGGCCGCGACGGCATGTTTCTATAACGCATGCTCACGCGAGGACGCCGAAGCCGCGGTCGCGCAGTTGCGCTCAACCTCGTTCGGTTGCGTGATAGTCCCGTCAAACGTGGAGCCGTGGCGCCACATTCCTTCCACTTACGTGGTGTGCGAACGCGACAATGCGATTCACCCTGAAATGCAACGGATGATGGCAAAGCGTGCTTCACGGATAGTTGTCATTGACACTTTTCACTCACCATTTATGTCGACACCAACGGCAATGCTGGAGGTTTTGGTGGAGTCGATGAGTACTGGCACCGATTGAAAATAGCAACCGTCCGGCTCTGAATCGTCGTAGACATAGGGCAAATGCCCTATGTCGTTGAGCGGTAATCGGTCGATGATCCTTCGATGCGCCGCGATACGTGGGTACTAGGTCATCGCCCAGCATTGGATGGACTGCGGGGAATTGCCATCGTTGCTGTGCTGTTGTTGCACTTTGGCCCCACGACCTTTCTCGGCGGTGGCCTCGGCGTTGATCTCTTTTTCGTGCTCTCTGGATTCTTGATTACGCGAAAGTTGATTGAGGAAGACCGCGAGTTTGGCGGTATTTCGATTCGCAGGTTCTGCCGCGCTCGGGTCCGTCGACTGATGCCTGCGATGCTGGCAGTGGTTGCGACGTGTGCGACGGCTTCCGGCGCGATTTGGACATTGTTGTACGTCGCGAATTGGTCGCGTGCGTTCGGCGGAATGCGCGGCCCACTCGAACACACTTGGTCCTTGGCGATTGAAGAACAGTTCTATATCGTTTGGCCCATCGTGTTCTTGGGCATCCGCCGGATTGGGCATGCAGCTTGGTGGCTGGTCGCCGGTGCACTTGGTGTGTGCCTTTGGCGCGTGCACCTCGCGGGTGCTGCATCGTCAACTATGGAACGAGTTGTGAACGGCACCGATATGCGCGCCGACGCTCTATTGATCGGCGCCGCAATCGCGTTTGGAATCCAACCATTGATGCGTATCGACTGGCGGCGAATTGCGTGCGTGGTCGCGTTGCCGTTGCTCGTGCTGGTGTGCGGAATGCGAGAAGTTGAGTTGATAGGCGTTGGATACACCATGGTTGGCGCCGCCTGTGCGGTGTTGGTCCTTGGAGCGTTGCAGTCGAAATCTGGGTGGCTTGATTCCATGGTATTGACATGGCTCGGACGCACTTCGTATTCCTTGTACCTTTGGCATTATCCGATCTTGTACCTCGCTCGAGGTGGCGATCTGTACCGCATCGAATTCGCGAGTACAGCGGTTGCTGTCCTTGCTTCGTTCGCAGTTGCCGCGGCATCAGCGCGTTGGGTCGAAGCGCCGCTACGACTTCGTAGTGTCGCTCACGCGCCTCAGCGTCAACGCCACAACGCGAAAACCTTCGACGTCGGTTGGTCACTGGATTGCATGCGCGTCGAGGAGGTCGAGGAATCGATTGAGAGAGGCCGTCGGCGCCGCGAGATCGCCGGTCGCCGCGACCTCGATAAGCAATCCGCGTACCACCGCGACGCCGAGCCGAACATCATCCCGCCGAGTTTGGAGTCCTAGCTGTTGAACGATCTTGTCGCCGAGGTCGAGCCATGGTGTAGTCATGGATGCGACAAACGACTCGGTGCCAGGACGCTCGTGCAGCGCGAGACTCAACACTTCGAAAAATAAGCACACAAACGGGCGCATTGCAGGGTCGGACAGATGCGCCCATTGTGCTTCGATTACATCGCGGGTCGTCGTGTTGTTCTGTGCGATCTGCGCAAGTGCGTCGCGCTGTTGACGTTCCATCGATTCGACGATGGCCGCGACTAGGCCTTGGCGACTACCGAAGTGGTAGATGATCATGCGGTGACTCGTCCCAATTTCGGACGCGAGTTCGCGCAAGCTCATGTCGCTCAACCCGTGGTTGGCGATGTAGAGGATCGCTGCTTCGAGCAAGTTTTCTCGTGATGTCGTCATCTTGTTTCCGTTGACCGAAGATTTGTCCTTGCCAATGGAATGTACCAAATGGTACACTCCATTGTATGACTATTGAACATGAGATCATCATTGCTGCTGATGTCGGTCGGGTGTGGGAACTCACGGTTGATGTCGAACGGTGGCCTGATATTGCGCCGACAATGACTAGCGTCGAACGCCTCGATAGCGGGCCAATGAAATTGGGGAGTTCTGCGCGAATTGTGCAGCCTCGTCAGCGTCCCGCGGTGTGGACCGTGACGAAGTTGGAGCCCCAGAGACTCTTTGAGTGGTCGACGACAACACGGGGAGTCACGATGACGGCAACCCATCGACTCACTGTGATGCCAAACGGTGTGCAGAACTGGCTTGCTATCAACATGTCGGGCTTCGGAAGTTCGTTGGTTGAAGCACTCGTTGGACGATCCATACGAAAAACAATTGCTCTAGAGAACGAAGGATTTAAGACCGCGGCCGAACATCGATGAAGTACTGGAAAATCCGCCGCAGCGCGATTCAGCGAGACAGATCGGTGATTACTGCTCGGCCGAGATACTTGCTGGCCTCAAGTTCATCGAGGATGGTGTCGACCTCAGACAGCGTGCCGCGCCTCGACACATGAGTCGTGAGCTTGCCCTGGGCAGCCAACGCCACTACTTCGCGCATCTCTTGGACGGTGCCGATCGCCGAATAGATGATCGTGGTGTCTTTGAGGAAGAACTGCCAGGGGTTGAGCTGCAAGCTTCCCTCGCTCGATGGAGGAATACCAACCGCAACAAATAGGCCGCCGCGTTTCACCATCTCCATGCCGAGTTCGAAACCTGACAACCGCGCTGCGAATACCAGCACTGCATCAACTCCGCCGAGCGTTGCTGCATACGCCGCAGCTTCGTTCGCTCCAACTGCGTGTTCTGCGCCGAGCGACCGAACGAACTCGAGGCGATCTTCCCCTACATCCACACCGACGACTCGATAACCGAACGCGTTCGCGATCTGCACGGCGTAGTGGCCGAGGCCGCCGGCCGCGCCGATGATGCCGATCGTGCGACCCGGTTGAATGTTGTGCGCCGACAGCTTGCGAATCGCGCTATATGCAGTGAGTCCGCCGCATGCGAGGGGTGCTTCGTGGTCCGGGATGCTGTCAGGCAGTGCTACGAGCGAGGGAGCCCACACATTGATCTTTTCGGCGAACGTTCCCATGATCGGTCGGCCGCTGGGGCACAAACGGGGTCGACCACTCATGCAGTAGTCGCACGTGCCACACCAGTAGCCGCCCATGCCGCCGAGGCCGAGAATGACGCGTGACCCGACGGAAGTAAATCGCTCTGCTCCGGCGCCGAGTGTCTCGACGGTGCCGATGCCTTCATGGCCGAGTCCGCCGCCGCGCGGTACGCCCATCCAATCGCCGCGCGCGAGATGGAGGTCGGAGTGGCACACCCCTGAAGCCGAGAGGCGCACAACTGCTTCGTCGGGGCCGGGAACCGGATCAGGGATGTCGATCACGGTCATGACTTCGTTGACAACCTGCGCAGCTTTCATTGCAACCTCCGATGAGAGCGGCCCGAGTCTCGGGTTCAGGGCTTGCGGGCTAGAGCTTGGACAGAATGAGACCGCTGGTCGGCACTCCAGTGCCTGACGTTACGAGCGCGTGCACCACATCGCCAAGCTGGTTGCATGCGGTGCCCCGGATCTGGCGTACGCACTCGGTAATGCCGTTCATACCGTGAATGTAAGCCTCGCCGAGTAGGCCACCGCTGGTGTTGATCGGTAAACCGCCGGTGAGTGAGAGGCGTTCGACGGTGGCCCAGTCTTTGGCCTCGCCTCGGCCGCAAAAGCCCAATTCCTCGAGCTGCATGAGCACAAACGGCGTGAAGTGGTCGTACAGAAAGGCCGTCGACATGTCCGACGGCGTGAGGCCGGACTGGGCCCACAGTCGATTGCCCACTAAGCCCATTTCTGGCAACCCAGTGAGATCGTCTCGGTAGTAACTGGTCATCATCTCGCTGTCGAAGGTCGCGCCTTGCGATGCCGCAGCGATAACTGCTGGTGGGTTGGGCAGATCGCGAGCGCGTTCGGTGGACGTAATGAGCACCGCTACGCCGCCATCGCTTTCTTGACAACAATCGAGGAGCCTCAGCACTGGTTCGATGATCCAACGCGACTGCTGATGTTCTTCGAAGGTAATCGGTCGCTCGTAAAACCACGCTCCAGGGTTGGTTGCGGCGTTGGCCCGGTCAACGATTGCGATCGGCGCGAAGTCGGCGTTGGTAACTCCGTAGCGTTCCATATAGCGGTGCGCGTGCAACGCCACCCAAGACGCTGGCGTCATCAAGCCGTACGGTGCGTACCAAGAAAGCCACGGCGGCAGCGTTGTGATGCGGCCGGTCATATTGCCGAAACGATTGCCCGATCGTTCGTTGAATGCTCGATAGCACACCACAGCATCAGCAACGCCCGTCGCAACCGCCATTGCCGCTTGCAGCACGGTGCCCGCCGCGGCCCCTCCGCCATAGTGAACCCGGCTGAACATTGAGATTTCGCTCATGCCGACGTTGCGAGCGACTTCCATTTCTTCGCTGGTATCCATGGTGAAGGTAACGAGTCCGTCGACGTCGCTCGGCGTGAGCCCTGCATCGATGATCGCAGCGTGCACCGCCTCGCAGGCGAGTTGTAATTCGCTGCGGCCTGAGTCTTTGGAAAATTCAGTTTGGCCGATACCAGCAATGGATGATTTGCCCGACAGTGTTCGGTCGCTCATGATGTGGCGACGTTTGGAAGCGACAGGGTTGCGGTACCGCCTACGTGCTCACCGAGTTCGTTGACTGCTCGCAAAGTGATCTCGACTGTGGTTTCAGAATCGCCAATGTCGAGTGCCGCGATCTCGCCGGTGTATGTCAATGTGTGCCCAGGAAACACTGGAACTCCTAAGCGAATCGCGACTTTACGCACCATTGCGTTGGGCCCCGCCCAGTCGGTGAGATAGCGGCTCGTGTAGGCCGTATCTGACAAAATGTTCATGAACACATCGGGTGCACCTTGGGTATTGGCGTAGGTCCTGTCGTGGTGCACTGGCATGAAGTCTCGCGTTGCGATCGCGCCCGCAACAATTCGAGTCGCATTGATGTCGATGGCCCATTCAGGTAACGAATCGCCGATGTGCAGCGTTGCCGGATCGATAGTGGCAGGAAGGCTCATGAAATACTTTCCGCAGCGAAAAGCGGCAGCACGAGATCGTTGTCGAAATGTTCGAAGCGAACAACGACACGCATTCCCATTGTCGCCTGGGCTGGTGAAACGTCTACGAGATTGGTAACGAGGCGGACCCCTTCGTCGAGTTCTACGAGGGCCACGATGTACTCGTCGTCGAAGAATGGCAAAGGGGGGTGGCGCGGGATCACGTAGCTGATCACGGTGCCGTGCCCGGTCGCTTCGATGGTGCCCCACTCCAGCGAACGGCACTGGGGGCACATCGGGCGTGGCGGATGCCGAAGTGATTCGCAGCCATCGCAACGTTGAATGAGCAGTCGTTCTGTCTTCAGACCTTCCCAAAAAAAGGCAGTGTCTTGCGTGATAGTCGGTGTAAGTCGCGCACTCATGATGCCGCCCCAGGCTTGAACTTGAAGATTCGAAACCGTTGCAGCCCCACAGTTTCTTCGTCGGCAGTTTCCGACGCGACTGTGTAGGTGGTAATCCAAGTCACGAAATAGCCAGAGCCCAGGCGCGTTTGTTTCGGTGGTGACACTGACTCAAGCACGGTGGTGGCGGATACCACGTCGCCGAGCCGCAGATATCGCATGATTTCAAACTCGGAATTCGAGGCGAGCGTGCCAACAAACCCTGCTTCGTCGAGCAGCGTTAACACCTTGGCCCGACTTCCTTCGACGGGTGAGCCACCGCGCTCTGCGATGCCGGTAATTTTGGGTGTGGCCATCGTCCACGTCTGCAACATCAATGGAGGAGCGACGATCTCACCGAATCGAGATTCGGCCGCAGCCGACGCATCCACATGAATCGGGTTGGCGTCTTCGAAGGCTGCGGCCCAATGGCGAATCATGGGTTGATTCACTGCGTCGGGTGCGAGCGTTGCGCCGCTGTCGCTGATGGGTTTGCCCACCAGCGCTTCGAGCTGTTGGTCGAGGTCGTGAGTCATCGGTTGCGCACGGTACATGAGCTTACGCCCAGTACACAAAGGCGTACTTCAGGCGCCTGGTGGTCAGTGAAGCACTACGACAGATGTATGGGATATTCGGTCATCGCCAACAGCACCGGACTATCGATGCTGCTCGCCGTGAACGTCGGGTCGGCTGCGGCTTCGATGTTGGGACAACGGTTGAGCAGCTCTTCGAAAATCACCGCAACTTCGAGCTTGGCCAAGTTGTGGCCGAGGCAATAGTGCGGGCCACCGCCGCCAAAACTCACGTGGGGGTTTGGCGAACGAGCGATGTCGAACGTAAATGGATCGACGAACGCGTCGCTATCGCGGTTGGCCGACGGGTACCACAAAGTGACGCGATCACCCTTCGCGATTGTCACTCCATGGAGTTCGATATCGGTCGTTGCTCTGCGAGCGAAGTACACAACTGGTGAAGTCCAACGGATGATTTCTTCAACCGCGCTTTTGAGGAGCGCTGGGTTGGCTCGCATCAGCGCCAATTGTTCCGGATGGGTGAGCAACGCGTGGAGCCCTCCGGCAATCGCGTTGCGGGTGGTTTCGCTTCCGGCCACTGTCAACAGCATGAAAAACATGTCGAGTTCGATCTGGCCCAACGAGGTCTTCTCGCCGTCTTCGCCGTCGAGTTCAACGTTCGACAAGATGCTCCACACATCGTCTTCGGGCTCGTCGCGCTTACGGGTGCTGAGTTGTTGTGCATACCCAAACATCTGCACCTGCACGTCGAGCACGTCGGCTTCGGTCATGCCCGCGTCTTGGGAGGCGGCCTGTAGGAACTTGGTGGTCAGCGAAAACAGCCACTCACGGTCTTCGACGGGTATGCCAACGATGTCTGCGATCATGTGCATTGGGAGTTTGTAGGCGATTTCGTTGACGAATTCGACTGTGCTGTGCGTGCGGGCGCTCTCTACGAGCGTGATGGCCCATTCTCGGGCGCGTTCTTCGAGCTTGCTGACCATTCTGGGCGTGAATCCCGCGCTGATAAGCCGGCGTTGGCGAGTGTGGTCTGGGGAATCCATGGCGACCAAAATGGTGCCGCGCATCTCGGGGAGGCCAGTGAGGCTCGGGCCATCGAACGCACTGAACCGCTCCGCGTCTCGGTTCGCGGATTGCACATCGGCGTGTCGACTCAAGACCCAAAATCCTGGATCGCGCGGCCCCTTCATGGTTGCCGGAAACTCTTGCCAGAGTACGGGTTGATCCGACCGCAGTTCAGTGAAGATGTCGTGGGGGAAGCCGTCGCGAAACAACCTCATGTCGGTCAGGTCGACCATGTGCATCATCCTTGTGTAGTGAGCAATCAGCGCCGTTATGGCGAGTCTTGCATTGTCCGTCGAGTTTGGTTGAGGATAGGCATTGATGGTGCAGAATCAGCTCTCAGACACAGTATGTCGGCGAGGCGGCTCGCGATGACCGCAGCCTTCGACTCGACGGCGATGCTTGAGCGCTACCAGACCGAACGTTTGCGAAGACTGCGCCGAGATGGCGGCGAACAATACGTCGAGGTGGCGGGGGAATTCGCCCACTACGGCGCCGATCTGTACGCAGAGCCGGTGGATCGCGCTCCTCGCACCGTCGATGTTGATGTTGCTCTGATCGGTGCGGGATTCGGCGGGTTGCTTGCGGGCGCGCGCTTGCGGGATCAGGGTGTCGAGCGGATCTGCCTGATTGATAAAGCCGCCGACGTGGGCGGCACCTGGTATTGGATCCGCTATCCGGGCATAGCGTGTGACGTCGAGTCGTACATCTATATCCCGTTGCTCGAAGAGCTTGGATACGTGCCAACTGAGAAGTACAGCAAGGGCGCGGAAATCTTCGAACACTGCCAGCGCATCGCGCACCATTACGATCTATATCGCGATGCATGCCTAGGTACGGAAGTTACGTCGATTACCTGGGACGAAGACGCGGCGTGTTGGGTGATTGCGACGAATCAAGAAGACCGGATAACTGCCCAATTTGTTGTGTTGTCCAATGGCTTTTTGCAAAAGCCAAAGTTGCCAGGCATTCCCGGAATCGAACGTTTTGGCGGATGTTCATTCCATACAAGTCGTTGGAATTATGAGTACACGGGCGGCGATGCCAACGGTGACCTTGCCGGTTTGCGCGACAAACGAGTCGGCATTATCGGCACCGGCGCAACTGCGGTGCAGTGTGTGCCGTTTCTCGCCCGCGATGCAGAGAAGCTCTATGTGTTTCAGCGCACGCC
>SXGR01133533.1_pt1 | contig 42132 bp, 39 predicted proteins | sample 3174711 | NCBI WGS metagenome assembly SXGR01 (sample SAMN11356860, study PRJNA531348) | freshwater metagenome | isolation source: freshwater sample F1-60 | place: China: Fuxian Lake, Yuxi | collected 2017-12-25
CTGGGTTGCCAACCAGGCTCGGGTGCCCAGAGCAATCAGTGCACTGAGCAGAAATTGTTGTTGAACCGTTAAAAAATCAGGTTTTATCAGGAGGCTAAGGGCAAGGCTTTGGTCTTTTTCTCCCTCCCAAATTTTTCCTCTTTGTCCCTTTCCTTTTTGCTGGTCTGCAGTGAAAATGGCCATACCCGGAACGGCAATACCAGCTCGTATGTATCTACGCGCCTCATCATTGGTACTGTCCACTGAGGAAAGGCTCACAAAAGGGGTACCAAAGGGATACGGGAGAGGTGGCAATTAATTATGTATTTTTACAAGGTTAAAGAAATACGAAACTAAAGCAATCGAATAGTTGGAACAACTGGCAGTACTAGCCGGTGGCAGGACACAAGGATCCTCCGCTGGAAAAAAAGCGGTCAAACGTCTCACCAAGAGCTCCAAGATCATCAAAACAATCATTGCCGCCATTGAGGACAAGAAGGGCGAGCATATCGTTTTATTAGACCTGCGGAAGATCAATGAGGCCATAGCTGACTTTTTTATTATTTGTGAAGCGGGTAATCAACCCCAGATCAGGGCTATTGCTGACCATGTTATGGATCAGGTAGCGGATCGATGTACCGAAAAACCATATCGGCAAGAAGGGCAAAAGCAAATGCAGTGGGTATTGATTGATTATGTGAATGTGGTGGTCCACGTTATGACCCCTGAGCTGAGAAAATTCTACAAGCTAGAGGAAATGTGGAGTGATGGGGTTCTAACGGAGGTTGGCGAGTCAAAGTGACAAAGGATTAAACAATTTACAGTTTCAGACATTATTAAGTAGAGAGGAATAAAATTTATGTTACCAAACAGAGAAAAAAGAAAATCGGGAGATAAAACTCCGGGAACTTCCAACCGGAAAGGCCCTCAATTCAATATTTACTGGCTTTATGCGATTATCCTGGTCTTTTTGATCGGATCCTCCTTATTTGGCCCCTTGACTCCAAACATGGCTAAGATCAATGAGCTGGATTTCAAGAACATGGTGGCGCAAGGTCAGGTTGATCATTATACCATCATTGACAACAGAAAGCTGGTTAAAGTTTATCTCAATCCGGCTGGTCAAAAGGCGCATACCAAGGAAATAAAAGAAGCAGCTGGTAAGGTAGATCCTAAAGGTCCTCATATGGCATTTAAGATCACCGGTGCGGATGGTTTTAAGAAATCTATGGACGATTTCTATAGAGAGAAACGAGATAACGCTGCTCGTGATCAGGTTCCCTATACAGCAACTGAAGTACCCTATGAAGTAGAAAGTGAAAGGGATTGGATCGGTGGTGCTATACAATTAATTCTTCCTATTTTATTATTTGTGGCAATCTGGGTATTGATGATGCGTAAGATGGGTGGTGGTGCAGGCGGTGGTCCTGGCGGTGGAGGTATTTTCAATATTGGCAAATCAAAGGCAACCTTATTTGATAAGGGAACGCGTGTAAATATTACGTTTGCAGATGTGGCTGGTCTGGACGAAGCCAAGGTAGAGGTCATGGAGATTGTGGACTTTTTAAAGAATCCCAAAAAATATACCAACCTAGGTGGTAAGATTCCTAAAGGCGCGTTATTGATAGGCCCCCCCGGTACTGGTAAAACATTGCTGGCAAAAGCAATGGCAGGTGAAGCACAGGTTCCCTTCTTTAGTTTGAGTGGTTCTGACTTTGTAGAAATGTTTGTGGGAGTAGGGGCCAGCCGTGTGCGTGATCTTTTCAAGCAGGCTCGTGAAAAAGCACCTTGTATCATTTTCATTGATGAGATTGATGCCATTGGTCGTGCACGTGGAAAGAATGCCATGATGAGTAATGACGAACGGGAAAGCACGCTCAATCAAATGTTGGTGGAGATGGATGGTTTTGGAACCGATACGGGTATTATCGTGTTGGCAGCAACCAACCGTCCTGATGTACTTGATAGCGCGTTATTGCGTCCGGGCCGATTTGATCGTCAGATTTCTATTGACAAACCCGATTTAAAAGGACGGGAGGATATTTTTAAAGTGCATCTCAAGCCGATTAAAATTTCTAAAACACTCGACATCCATAAACTGGCTGAGCAAACACCCGGATTTGCCGGTGCTGATATCGCCAATGTTTGTAATGAAGCAGCCTTGATTGCAGCGCGCAAAAACAAAGAGGCCGTTGATATGCAAGATTTTCAGGATGCAGTGGATCGTGTAATTGGAGGACTGGAGAAAAAGAATAAGATTATTTCTCCTGAGGAGAAAAAGATCATTGCTTATCACGAAGCGGGTCATGCTATTTGTGGATGGTTCCTGGAGCATGCTTATCCGTTGTTGAAAGTGACCATTGTTCCGCGTGGCACCGCAGCATTAGGTTATGCGCAATATACTCCCAAGGAACAGTACCTCTACAATACCGATCAACTCAATGATCAGATCTGTATGACACTGGGTGGTCGCGCCAGTGAAGATATTTTCTTTGGAAAAATTTCTACCGGAGCACAAAACGACTTACAGCAAATTACCCGTACCGCTTATGCAATGGTAACGGTGTATGGGATGAACGAAAAAGTTGGTAATGTGAGCTTTTATGATCCGCAACAGGAGAATGCATTTACAAAACCTTATTCTGACGATACAGCAAAGCTGATTGATTACGAAGTGCGTCATCTGATAGATTCCGCTTACGCGCGCACTAAAAAATTATTGATAGATAAAAAAGAGGAAGTAGAGAAACTGGCTAATGCACTCTTGGAAAAAGAAGTATTGTTTCAAAGTGATGTGGAAGTCCTGATTGGCAAACGTCCTTTTGAAGAAAAGAAAGTAATTTCTGCAGAGGAAACGATTCCAGTTCCGGAATCCTCACCTGCACAAGAGAATAACACTACTGAAAGCAATGCTTGATTATGAATATCTCGCCTGCCAAGGAAAATATTCTTAAACGAATTCGAGAAGCTCTCGCACTTGAAACTCCCATGCCTTTCCCTCAAAGTGAAAAGGGTGGCGCTGTTTTTCCTAGCCTCACACAGGAATTAGAAGTTGAATTTGCTGAACAGTTCACCCAATTACAGGGAAAGTTTATTTACTGTATCAATCGTCAGGAGTTGGCATTTCAATTTGGAAGCTTGGTCAGAAAACAAGATTGGGCGCCTGTATTTTGTGCGGAAGAAAAACTAGTACAGTTGCTAGGTGATCCACTGGCAGAACGTTTAACTCAAACTGATTTAGCTGAGTGTAGTGTGGCAGTAACAAGCTGTGAGTTTTTAGTGGCGCGTACCGGATCCATCTTGCTCAGCAGCGCTCAAACACAAGGAAGAACGGCTAGTGTGTATGCACCCATTCATATCTGTATTGCTTTTGTAGATCAACTGGTTTATGATATCAAGGATGCCCTACAGGGAGTCCGTGAAAAGTATGGTCCCAATTATCCCTCTTTGCTGGCACTTGCTACGGGCCCCAGCCGCACGGCAGATATTGAAAAAACATTAGTAGTAGGCGTGCATGGTCCAAAAGAAGTGTATTTGTTCTTAGTCGAGGCTTGAGATTAAAAAAAGTTTTCAATCTTCGTGTAACTAAATCCTTGCTGTGTCAAAAACACAAAAAATTTATTTCCTTTCCGATTTCCATCTGGGTGCTCCCGATCCGTTGCGTAGTCTTGAGCGCGAAAAGATAATTTGTGCTTTTTTAGAGGAGGTTAGTAACGATGCCACAGAGATTTTTTTGATGGGTGATCTCTTTGATTTTTGGTATGAGTATAAAAAAGTAGTTCCCAAAGGGTATACCCGTTTGTTAGGTAAGCTAGCCGAGTTGAGTGACCGGGGCATTACCTTGCATTTTTTTGTGGGGAACCATGATATGTGGGTACGGGATTATTTTACGCAGGAGATGAATTTGAAAATTTATTTTGAACCCATTACAATTATTCGAAATGGACTCCGTATTCATTTAGGACATGGCGACGGGTTAGGACCTGGGGATAAGGGATACAAAAGACTTAAACTGATTTTTAGAAATCCGATTTGTCAATGGTTATTTGGGATGCTTCCGCCTCGCATCGGCATGGGGTTGGCAGCATATTTCAGTCAAAAAAGCAGGGCACAAACTGCAGATCGCGAAGAACATTTTCTGGGTGAGAATAAAGAATGGCTGATCAGCTATTGTAAAACATATCTGGAGCAAGAAAACATTGATTGTTTTTTATTTGGGCATCGTCACTTGCCTATTGACTGGCCAATTAGTTATCCGGAACAGGCAAGAGGAGCGCGTTATATTAATTTGGGTGATTGGATTCGCTATAATACGTACGCAGTGTTGGAGGGGTCTATCATATCCTTAAAAGCCTATCAAAAGGGGGAGCAATCTATTGTGAGACGGGATCGCTAATCACTTTACTGTTTTTATTTAATATATTTAGTTAGCAATTTGTATGAACAGTCTCTGGCAGCAACAATGGGGCAATAATGGAATTGGTGATTACCTGACCGTACTGGTTGTGGTTACGCTGGTTTGGGTACTGCGTCATCCAATCTCCAATTATTTTGCAGGCCTATTATTCAGGTGGCTGCGTCACTTGTTAAAGAAAGTAGAGCGTCCTTTATTTAATGAACTAGTAATTGGGCCACTCGAAAGATTTGTACTGGTATTGGTAACGGTGGTGATGTTGTATCGATTAAATTTTCCTCCGGCATTCAATATTTCAATTTATAAGTTTGATACCAAGGAGTTAATAAATAGTCTGGGTACACTCTTATTGATCTCAACCTTTACGTCTTTATTAATCCGTGCAATTGACTTTGCGGCCATCTTATTGGAACAACGTGCAGGGCAATCCCCTGATCAATCGGATAACCAGTTGATTGTTTTTTTCAAGGATTTTTTTAAGGTCTTGATCATTATTATATCGCTGCTTGTAATTATTCGATTTGCATTTGGTTGGAATATAGGAAGTCTCCTAACAGGCTTGAGCATTGTAGGAGCAGCTATTGCTTTGGCATTAAAAGAGAGTTTAGAAAATTTAATCGCCTCCTTTATTATATTCTTTGATAAGCCTTTTGCCACCGGTGATTTAGTGAAAGTAAATGCCATTACAGGTACCGTGGAAAAAATAGGATTACGCAGCACACGTATTCGTACAGAACAAAAAACATTTGTTACGGTACCTAATAAGCAGATGGTCGATAGCGTTCTTGATAATTTTTCGTTGCGAACACAAAGACGCGCCGAATTAAAACTAGAATTAGCTAGTTCCAACACACCTTATTTATTGCAGGAGTTTGTAGAGCGGGCGCGGATTATTCTGCAACGCGAAAAAGTGGAACAATCTAGTGTAGCACTCAGTGATCTTCGTTTAAATCGTGTAGTTGTGGATATTGAATATTATACCGCTGCTATACCTATTTCTGATTTCAATGCAATTCGTGAAGCGGTAAATCTTGAATTATTACAAGCTGCGCACACATTGGGCTTAACGTGGCCCACTGAATGATTGTTGAATAATCTCACCCAGCTCTCGGTCAAACTGACCATATTTGCCATATTCTACTACCCGACCAATTTCTTTTCCATTGCGAAAAACCAGCAGGGTAGGAACATTAACTATTCCCAAGGTTTTAGTGAGGTCACCCCAGCTTTCTTTTTTTCGATTAACTCCCAGCAATATAATACGGCTGCTGTCTATGCCGGCTTGTTCAGCCAGTGCAAAAAAGCGCGGGATAATAAAATGCGAGTCCTCACACCAGGTTCCCATGAAAGCCAGCAACTGAATGGAATCGCGATAATTTTTTAACGTGGAAAGCCCTAAAGCATGCGGTTGATATGCTTTATAATTTTCAGTAAACCAGGTAAAACTACTCTCACTACTCAACACCTCTTTTGATATAATGCCTACGAGCGATTTTTCATTGGGGCGCTCTACCAAGGTCTCAAAACGATTTTGTGCCTGACTTGTAAAGAGCACAAGTGCTGTTAACAGAAAGAGAACTATTTTTTTCATGGACACTATAAATTGGATCGTAATTCTACTAGAAAACCGCGTAACTGTTGTAGCGATTGAATCAGTGCAAATTTTTCTTCGGCCTTTTTGTTTTTTTTCAGGAAATCACGAGCTCCGTCGATCGTGAATTTTCTGCGACGTAATAAATCATAGATCAAGACTAGATTTTTTACGTCGATCGGACGGAAATATCGATCACCTTTTTTATTCTTTCGCGGTTGCAGGATATCAAACTCGGACTCCCAGTAACGAATTAGGGATTGATTTTCCTGAAACATCTTTGCTACTTCGCCAATGGTATAATATTGCTTTTTGAAAAGTTCCTCATCGGCAGGGACTTGTAACTGATCAATCCGACTTGCCATTTCTCGCATAGACTTTCTACCTCTCTTCCCAGCTGTACTTACTTCTTTTTTTCGAATGGATCGTATACGAACACCGCTTTCTTCCAAAGATGCTGCTACAACTTCTTCTTTTTCCGGAACGGCTTGTATGGTCGGTGATACAGCAGGCGGAGTTGACTCCTCAACAGCAGCAGTTGCATTACTGTTTACGGACGTTTCGTCCGGGACAGCGGCAAGATCTTCAAAATCAAAACTGATTTGTGTCAGCGGCTTCTTTTGCATAGACTCTTGTAAAGATAACAAAGCCAAGGTCTCTTGCTAGTTAAAACCAGCGCTGTGGAAAAAACGTGTTTAGTCCATGCTTTGGTTGGAAGCCGCCGCCTGTTTAAGGATACGGTCAAATTGTGCAGGAGTCAGGTCGTTATAGAAAAAGTAAATGGGATCAATAGGGGAGCCGTTTTTGATTACCTCATAATGACAATGTGGCCCTGTTGATTTTCCGGTGCTTCCTACCCATCCAATTACTTCTCCTCTTCTGACGGGTTGACCCGCCCGAGCTTTTATACGAACCATATGACCATAGAGCGTCTTGTACCCATATCCGTGATTGATAATTACATGTCTGCCATAACCATCTCCAAGATTACCCGCTACTTCTACTTTCCCATTGGCGGTAGCGTAGATGGGAGTGCCTTGCGGTGCTGTAAAATCCAAACCTGGATGTAAGCGAGGTGTTTTGTAGATGGGGTCAATGCGGTATCCAAATCCAGAAGCAATTCGTTTTAAATTTTTATTACTTACCGGCTGTATGGCGGGCGTATGTGCCAGAAGCCTTTCTTTATCTTTTACCAATTGATTGACCTCTTCGTAGGATTGTTGTTGGGAGCTAATTCGTTCAACCAGGTTGTCCAGCGTGGCGTCTACAGAGCTCACTAATTTTTTACTGCTGATTTTTTCAATTTTGGCAATTTCTAGTTCTGTTTCTATTTTTTTTGCCCTTGCACTGTCTGGTATGGGCGTCGCTTCAAAGATGGCGCGGTAAATATCATTGTCTCTGGTCTCTAATTCCTTCATCTGTTCGTCCAGAACCTTAGCTTTTTCAACGAGTTCGTAATAATCCTCCCGCATTTCCTGATTTTGGAGTTCCAACATTTTTTCACGGGGTGAACCCACAAACCGAAAGGCAAAATAGGCAATCAAGGAAGCGGTTACCAGGGAGGCCGCAACAAAACCAAATACACGCAACACTTTTACCCGTAGTGGGGTAACCGCTTTTTCATAGCGAAGCGTATGGGTGTTATAGTAGTATTTGACCTTTTTCATGCGGGATCTGGCTTCCTTTATTGCCTTACCTTTGTGCCTTTCGCAGGCAAACAAATATAGTATTTACCCGTATGATGACTTCTGGTGAGATCCGACAGGCTTTTTTGGACTTTTTTCGCTCTAAGGAGCATACGATTGTGCCATCCGCCCCCATTGTAGTGAAAAATGATCCTACACTCATGTTTACCAATGCAGGGATGAACCAATACAAGGATTATTTTCTGGGTAATAAAAAAGCTCCTTATTTCCGTGCTGCTGATACACAAAAGTGTCTGCGCGTTAGCGGGAAACATAATGATCTGGAAGAAGTGGGGGTGGATACCTATCACCACACCATGTTTGAGATGTTGGGAAACTGGAGTTTTGGGGATTATTTTAAAAGTGAAGCCATTGAGTGGAGCTGGCAATTGCTGACCGAGGTCTATAATATTCCCAAGGATCGTTTGTATGCCACCGTGTTTGAAGGAGATGCCAAGGAAGGATTGCCTCCCTCCTCGATTGCGTTAAAAAAATGGAAAGAAATTTTACCGGACCAACGAATTGTGTTTGGTAACAAAAAAGATAATTTCTGGGAAATGGGTGACACGGGTCCCTGCGGTCCTTGCAGTGAAATTCACGTGGACTGTCGCTCCGATGAAGAAAGAAAAAAAATTCCTGGAGAACAACTGGTCAATAAAGATCATCCCCAAGTAATTGAAATCTGGAATAATGTATTTATCCAGTATAACAGGAAAAAGGATGGGTCGCTCGAGCCCTTGCCATCCACGCATGTGGATACCGGAATGGGACTGGAAAGATTGGTTCGTGTGTTACAAGGAAAAACATCTAATTACGACACGGATATTTTTAGTGGAACTATTCAGCAAGTTGAAGTGATCACGGGTAAAAAGTATGATAGTTCCGATACACGGGAAGCGGTAGCCTTTCGAGTATTGGCTGATCATATTCGTGCTATCAGTTTTACCATTGCAGACGGGCAGCTTCCTTCGAATACGGGGGCTGGGTATGTGATCCGTCGTATTCTGCGTCGTGCAGTTCGTTACTATTATTCTTATTTGGGATACAAGCAACCGTTATTGGCACAATTGGTACCATTGCTGGCCAATCAATTTGAATATGTGTTTCCTGAATTACAGCAACAAGTTGATTTTGTAACCCGCGTGGTGCGTGAGGAGGAAGAAGCCTTTTTGCGTACACTTGAAAAAGGGTTACGTCGGATTGAGGAATTGATTTCGGCTTCTGCAGGTACGATTGCTGGAGCAGCCGCATTTGAATTATATGATACGTATGGATTTCCAATTGACCTCACTCGTCTGATTGCCTCGGAGAAGGGATTAACCGTGGATGAAAAAGGGTTTGAGGACGAAATGAAAAAGCAAAAAGATCGTAGTCGTGCTGCTACGGCAGTAGATGCAGCTGATTGGGTAGTGGTTCAGGAAGGCGCGAATCAGTTTGTGGGGTATGACAGCTTGGAAACAAACACGAATGTCCTTAAGTACAGAAAAGTAACAGCAAAGGGAAAAGAAGCGTATCAATGGATTTTAGAAAAAACACCTTTTTATGCTGAGAGTGGTGGACAGGTCGGCGATAAGGGTTGGTTGAAATTTGCTGATGAATCCATCGAGGTCATTGATACAAAAAAGGATAACGATTTAATTGTACATGTAACAGCTGCTATGCCTGCAACGGTAAGTGCAACCGTTACTGCGTCGGTCAACCCCGATAATCGTTTAGAAACTACCTTACATCATAGTGCAACCCATTTATTACATGCAGCACTTCGACAAGTATTAGGAGCGCATGTTGCACAGAAAGGTTCTATGGTGCATGCCGCTAATCTGCGATTTGACTTTTCTCATTTTGCTAAAATGAGCGAAGAAGAGATTCTTCAGGTGGAGGCCATTGTCAATGAAAAAATTCGAGCTAATATTCCAGTTGTCATTCAATCGATGTCCAAAGACGAGGCGTTAAAACTAGGCGCGATGGCTTTGTTTGGAGAAAAATATGGAGATGTAGTACGTGTGGTAATCATGGATCCGACCTATTCGGTGGAGTTATGCGGCGGAACCCATGTAGGCGCTACCGGGCAATTAGGATATTTTAAAATTACAGGGGAAACGGCAGTGGCTGCAGGAGTTCGAAGAGTGGAAGCCTGTTGCGGAAAACAAGCGGAAGTCTATTTGCAAGAGCAATTTCAACTACTTGATTCCATAAAGCAAACGCTGAAGAACCCAAAAGAGTTGCTTCGTGCAATCGAACAGCTCCAATCGGATAATACAGAGTTAAAGAAACAGCTCGAGGTGTTGGAAACACGTCAGCTTCGTGAACTTAGTAAAACCTTGGTGCAGGAAATTGAAACAGTCAATGGGATCTCCTTTTTAGGTAAACAAATTGTTGTAGATAATCCGGAAGCATTGAAAAAGATTTGTACGGAGTTGAAAGTTTTGCATTCTGATCATGTGGCTGTACTCACTGCTCTTATTCAAGAAAAATCTTTTGTGGCTGTCAGTGTGTCCGAATCAATTGTACAATCCAAAGGATTGGATGCCGGAAAGGTCATCAAAGAAAAAATAGCTCCTTTGATCAAAGGAGGTGGTGGCGGACAAAAAACACTGGCCACCGCTGGCGGTCAACTGGTTGATCAGTTGCCAGCCGTTATTGCTGCTGTTAAATCGCTGCTTTAATCACACTTATAAAAACATGATGTCTATTACTCGACTCTCAGCTGGCTTGCTGTTGATTTTATTAACGGCCTGTACAGGAATCGGATCAAAAAAATTTACGGTTAGTGGGAAAATTACGGGTCGTACCGCTTCCATCATCTATTTGGAGGAAGTGCCCATGGCTACCATGCAGCGCGTATTGGTTGATTCAGTTACACCTGATCAAGATGGTTCTTTTAGGCTCCAAACAAAAGCTGAGGAAGAAACTATTTATAATGTGCGTATAGAAAAGCAGGATTATCCTGCCGCGTCCTTAGTCAATGATGCAACTGCTGTTTCGCTCTCCTTGTTTTATAATCCAGCTAATCTTGATTTTCCAGATCGTTATGAAGTAACAGGTTCGCCCCTAAGTAAATCCTTGCAAACATATATGCTTGCTTTAAATAAACAGTTGGAACAGGTTTTTGTGTTGGGTAAACAACTAGATAGTTTACAACAGGCTGCTGTTATCGCACCATCAACCATAGCGGAAGTAGAGACCAAACGTTCCTTTTTAGTACAAGCAGTTCGGCAGGCTACTGACTCTGCCCTCAATGTAAATACCAATCCAGCTTTTTCTATGTTAGTATTAGGATATTATCAGAGTATGGCAGGAAATCCAACGGTGGGTCTACTCGGTTATTCTATGGAGGAGATTAAATCACTGGTCAAGAGATTGAGTGATAAAAATCCTACGCATAAAGGATTGGAAGCTGTCAGCATCATGATGGCTGCACAACCTAAAGCACCTCAGGGATTGGTAGGACAATCTGCTCCTGAATTTTCGTTACCTGATCCAAATGGGAAAATAATCAGTCTTAGTTCTTTCAGAGGTCGCTATGTATTAGTAGATTTTTGGGCAAGCTGGTGTAAGCCTTGTCGTATGGAAAATCCTACCGTAGTAGATGCTTATGCCCGTTTCAAAAATAGAAATTTTACAGTGTTGGGTGTTTCATTGGACCAACCTGATGGCAAAGATGACTGGATGAATGCAGTCATGAAAGACCGTTTAACCTGGACACAGGTCAGTGATTTGCAATATTGGAATAGCCCGGTAGTTCCGCTGTATAATATTCAGGGTATCCCTTACAATGTATTGGTAGATCCAAATGGAAAGGTTGTTGCAGAATCTTTACGAGGCGAACAATTGGCCGCTACACTCGAACAAGTATTACCGAAGTAATTATTTTTTCTTCTTCTTAGACCCCCAGGTTGCGTAAGAAAAATTTCGAATAGCTTTTTGGGCGCTAGGTTTTCGCAAAGGCTTGCAAGGCTTCAATGATTCTTCACAAGCAGCAGGAAGTGCTTGGTATAGTTGAGTGCCTTCTGTTTTCCAAGCCAGTTGTTGATCTGTTACGGTGCGAACAATTTTCCCTGGATTACCCACTACTACCGATCTGGCCGGAATTTTTTCACCTTCACGAATTAATGTAAGTGCACCTACGATAGATTCGTCACCTAATTCTACATGATCCATTAGTACACTGTTCATCCCTACTAAACAATTTTTACCAATGGTAGCCCCGTGAATGATAGCGCCATGTCCAATATGCGCGCCTTCCTTTAATAAAACTGTCAAACCGGGGAACATGTGAATAGTGCAGTTCTCCTGAACATTACATCCATCTTCAAGAATGATCTTTCCCCAATCACCCCGTAATGCAGCACCGGGGCCGATATAACAATTTTTCCCGATCGTCACATCACCGGTAACCACAGCCTGCGCATGTACAAATGCACTGGGGTCTACAACAGGTTTGATGCCATTAAATGAGTAGAACATAGTAAAAGTTATACCAGTGTTTTGTGTGTGCGATAACAAAGGCCTTTGAACTGCGCCACCAATTCTTGTTGCTGATTGTGTATTGCAATTTGATATAGCCCCGTACTTTTCCCATTATGCAATTCAGTGGCCGTGGCCGTTAATTGATCGCCCACTTCTACTGGCTTTGTAAAGTTGATAGAAGTATCTAACGCTACAGATAAATTATTTCGATTATTACAAGCAAATGCAAATGCACTATCGGCTAGTGAAAAAGTAATTCCTCCATGCACAATACCAAACCCATTGACCATTTCGGCTCGTATTTCCATCCTGATTTGGCTATAGCCTTCTTTTACTGCTAGCACTTCAATACCCAACCATTGTGAGAATCGGTCCTCCTGCATCATGTGCTGCACCACTTGTTGTGCTAATTGATTTCCTTGTGTTGACATAAAAAGGTTTACTGTCCTTTGAACACGGGTTTTCTTTTTTCCAAAAATGCCGCTACTCCTTCTTTGAAGTCTTCGGTAGCAGCAGCTTGTTGTTGAAATTGGTCTTCCAACTCTAATTGCTGTGCTAAGGTATTAGTAGCACTCTGATTGAGTTGATTTTTTATAAGTGCTAATGCTTGTGTAGGCATAGCTGACAACTGTTTGGCAAGTGTGAGTGCTTCTTCCTGTAATTGTTCGTCACTCACTGTTTTCCATATCAGTCCCATTTGCAGGGCATCAGCGCTGCTTACTTTATCGCCTAACATCATCAATCCGGCTGCGCGTTGCCATCCTACTAATCGAGGTAGAAAAAAACTGCCTCCTGAATCGGGTACTAATCCAATTTTTGAAAATGCCTGTATGAAGGAGGCGCTGTTATTCGCTATACATAAATCACAACTCAAGGCAATATTAGCACCAGCTCCTGCTGCGACGCCATTCACAGCGGCCACTACCGGTTTTTGTAAAGAACGAATACGCGTGATAATAGGGTTGTAGTGTTCTTTCAATATACGTTGCATGCCGGGTCCCTGCGGGTCAACGACCTCGCCTAAATCTTGTCCTGAACAAAATGCTTTACCTGCACCCGTAATCAATACCGCGCGGCAAGTTGAATCCACACATTGATCTAATGTGACTTGTAATTGCAAGGCCATCTCTCTGTCAACTGCATTGAATTTTTCAGGGCGATTAAGCGTGATAACGGCCACCTGTTCCTTCATTTCAAATAAGATGGTTCCCATGCAAACTGTTTTAACGAAGTTAGGATTTGCTGTTTAGTGACATTTGAAATAATCAAAAGGCTCCCCACAGTCCTGGCATTGTAACAGCGCCTTGCAAGAGGTACTTCCAAATTCACTGAGTAAGCGAGTGTGTTCGCTTTTACATTGTGGACAAGGAATACCATCGGCAGGGATGGCAAAACGTTTTTCTGGAGGGGCTATGCCGTAGGCTTTTAATTTTTCTTTTCCTTGTTCAGACATCCAATCGGTAGTCCAGGCCGGCGAGATCGAATGTTTGACCGTGATAGATTGATAACCCATGGCCTTTAATTCCATCTTTATGGTATTGGCAATCCAATCCATAGCAGGACAGCCTGAATAGGTGGCGGTAATAGTTACTTCAAGAATCCCCGCGTCAGTGGGGGGACTCTTGACTTCAATGGATCTTACAATGCCAAGATCGTTGAGGGAGAGAACAGGAATTTCTGGATCATGAATTTGATCCATCAATTGCCAACATGCTTGTGTAGCTTCTGTATGCAAATAGTTTGCATTTATAGTTTACCAATCGCAGCCGGGGTATGCACGCTGCATATATTGCAAGTCAGCTAAAATATAACCGAGTTCTTCGGTGTGAATACCTGTTTTCCCTCCCAACTGCATAAAGCAGGAAGCAACAGGCGCAAGAGAAAGCGTGGCTTCTTCGAACGTGGATTGTACGGCAGAAAGCCAAGGTGTATATAGGGAAGCAGGGTCCATACCCATTGCTAATTCATACTCGACTCCCTTAAATAGTTCGCCCGTATAGGGCCAAAGATTTTCTAACGCTGTTGCAAGACGAGTATGGCTTTCAGCAGTACCATCGCCTAAACGCAGGACCCATTCTCCACTCCAACGACAATGATAATTTACTTCTTTGAGTGATTTAGTAGCAATAGCGGCCAGCGTACTATCTTTTTCTTTGGTGAGTTGTGTATAGAGTTCTCGTTGAAAACAACTGAACAGAAATTGTCGAAGAATGGTTTGCCCCCAATCTCCATTAGGACGTTCAGCGAGTAGACAATTTTTATATTCTCGTTCATTGCGCAAATATGCTAAGCTGTCTTCTGTGGCATCTCCGCCCTTCAGCTGTGCAGCATATTGATACAAACTTCTGGATTGACCAATCAGATCCAGCGTGATATTGGTAATGGCTATATCTTGTTCCAGTATTGGACCATGACCACACCAGGCTGAATTGCGTTGACCTAAAATCAGTGCACTATCAGCGAGATAAAGGGTATAATCAAAAAGCGCTTGTTGCATGAATTGAATTACATGTGTTTGACCTCATCAGGCAAGTCATAAAAAGTAGGATGACGATATACTTTATCAGCGGCAGGTTCGTACAACTCTCCTGCTTCTGCGGGATTGGAAGCAGTAATGTATTTGCTTTCCACTACCCAAATGCTTACGCCTTCCTGACGTCGTGTATAAACATCTCGTGCATTTTCAATAGCCATCTGTGCATCCGTAGCATGTAGACTTCCTACATGTTTGTGATCCAGTCCTTGTTTACTGCGAATAAAAACTTCCCAAAGAGGCCAATCGGTTGCAGGTTGTTGCTTATCATTCAAAGGAGCGGCACCACTGCTTGCATCGGGAATATCTCCGTAATATAGTTTTTTGATAAAGTGTAGCATATTGATCAGGCTGCTTTGTTACGCGTACGTTGTTTATTGGCATGGGCTTGTGCGGCTTCACGAACCCAAGCGCCATCCTCCCATGCTTTCTTTCTAGCTTCTAGTCTTTCCTTATTGCAAGGACCATTGCCTTTTACCACCTGCCAGAATTCGTCCCAATTAATTTCTCCAAAATCACAATGGTTACGTGATTCATTCCAACGCAGGTTAGGATCGGGTAAGGTCATTCCCAATAATTTTACCTGCTCGGCAATCATATCTACAAATTGCTGACGGAGTTCGTCATTGGTTTTACGTTTGATCTTCCACTTCATACTCATATCACTATTGGTGCTTTCACTATCGCGTGGACCAAACATCATGAGTGCGGGCCACCACCAACGGTTGATCGCATCTTGACATAGGGCTCGCTGCGCTTCACTGCCTTTTGAAAGAACGAGTAAGGTTTCAAACCCTTGTCGTTGATGAAAACTTTCTTCTTTGCAAATTCTCACCATGGCTCTGGCATAAGGGCCATACGAAGTGCGGGTCAGCATTACTTGGTTCATAATAGCAGCACCATCCACTAGCCAACCAACGGCACCCATATCTGCCCAGGTTAATGTAGGGTAATTGAATATGGAAGAATACTTGGCTTTTCCGCTGTGCAAATCATTGATCATTTGTTCTCTGGATTGTCCCAGTGTTTCTGCAGCCGCATATAGATATAAACCATGTCCTGCTTCGTCCTGAACCTTGGCTATTAAAATAGCTTTTCTTTTTAAGGAAGGGGCCCGGGAAATCCAATTCCCTTCCGGTAACATCCCGACAATTTCACTGTGGGCATGTTGGCTAATTTGACGGATGTTTGTTTTGCGATACGCATCAGGCATCCAATCCTTGGGCTCAATTTTTACCTCCTGATCAATTTTTTGCTGAAAGAGTTCTTCCAGATTTCGCATTTCCATACAAATCAGTTTGTCTGCAAATTTATTAAAAACTAACGAGCGTTAGGGTACTTGTCGAAGGGTCGAGTATTATTTACTATCAAAATCCACCACAATTTTCTCCGTTTTGGGGTGGCTTTGACAGGTTAGGATGAACCCCTGCTCAATTTCTTCCTCTTCTAGTCCCCAGTGAATATCCATACTGACTTCTCCTTCCACTAATTTGGCCTTACAGGTACAACACATCCCCCCTTTACAGGCAAAGGGTAGATCTGCACCTTGCTCAAGCGCTGCATCCAGAATAGTGGCGTTGCTATTCAATGGGATTTCGATTTCTAATTGTCTTCCATCCAATAAAATACTGATCTGGCTTTTCACGGAACTTTTTTCTGCACTGGTTTTTGTTCCTGTTGTAGAGCTGCCGGCACCTGCATTGAAAAGTTCTGCGTGTAATTTTTTCTTATCCAATCCCTGTTGTTGCAAAAAATCCATGGCCGTATCGATCATTTCACGGGGACCACATAAAAAGACATCATCGAGTTGTTGGTAAGATATCAACTTGGCCAGTTCTTCCAATTTTTCCTGATCGATCCTTCCAAAATTGAGTGAGCTGTCTGTTTTTTCACGACTCAATACATGGATCAGCTGAAACCGATTCATGTATTGGTTCTTTAGTGCCTCGAGTTGCTCAAAGAAAATGATGGAATGGCGGTTGCGATTACCATACACCAATGTAAAACTGCTATTTGATTCAGTAGCAAGTGTAGTTTTGATAATCGAAAGCAGTGGGGTAATACCACTTCCTGCAGAGAGTGCCAAGTAGTTTTTTTGCTGCGCGGGGTTAAGCGGTGTATAAAATTTTCCAGTGGGAGCCATCACTTCCAGTGAATGTCCAGCTTGCACTTTCTCATTAGCAAAAGAAGAAAAAACTCCCCCTTTGATTTTTTTTATGGCAACCCGCAATTCATGATCAAGTGGGGAAGAACAAATTGAGTAATTACGACGAACCTCCTGCCCATCGATGGCAGTCTTTAACACTAGATTTTGGCCTTGCGTAAATTGAAAGCTTTCTTGTAGTGTATCGGGGATCTCAAAAAGCAGGGAAACACATTCGGCTGTTTCTTTTCGTACTTCTTTTATAATTAATCTATGAAAATGCAACGACATGCTTAATCGTTTTTGCGCAATCCGTCAATCAGGATGGTCAGCATATTATCCTCTAATTCACGTGCATTAATTTTTTTTCTGCTTCGATGCCAGCTTTCGATTCCTCCAATGGCATGCAACAAGATTAAAACAGCAGTAGGGGCATCAATACGGCGAATTTCTTTTTTTTCAATTCCTTGTTCGATCAGCGCTGCAAATCGTTTCCGGTAGGTACGACGCTGTGTTTGAAAATTGGATAAATAAGGCTCCTCCAAATGACGCCATTCGCGATCGGCAACAAATACTTGTTCGTAATTATCAATCATTTGTTGAATATGGAAACGAAGGATTTTTTCAATTTTGGCAATGGTATTCGCAGAACTGACCTCCACTTGATCCATATGTTCGTTGAACAGGTTGGCCATCTCAAAACAGATGGCTTCCAGAATTTCTTGCTTGGAGCGAATATGGTTGTATAAACTAGCAGCTTCGATGCCAACCGCTTCAGCTAAATCACGCATGGAAGTGGCAGAAAAACCACGCTGGCGAAACATAGTGGCTGCTTTGAGCAGTATTAAACCCTTCTTGGATGCTTTCTTTCTAGGTGTTTTTGCCATTGGTAAACTAAGAGTGGAAAGGTAGTGAATTACTGGCTTTTTTTGATACGATGAATTAACCTAGGTTTGCGCCATGTCATTAATCACCGTAGGAACCATGGCCTTCGATGCCATTGAAACACCATTTGGAAAAACAGACCGGATCGTAGGTGGCTCTGCAACCTATGTGGCTTATTCGGCCAGTAATTTTATAAAGCCTGTGCAGCAGATTTCCATTATTGGAAATGATTTTCCTGCCGAGGAACTGGCTGATTTACGCGCGAGAGGCGTCCAACTCGATGGGGTGGAAGTTGTGCCTGATAAACCTTCCTTTTTTTGGAAGGGACGTTATCACGAGGATATGAATAGCCGTGATACCTTGGTTACTGATCTGAATGTGCTGGCTGATTTTGATCCAAAGGTTCCTGAATCCTACCAAGGTGCGGAATTTTTGATGCTTGGTAATCTATTACCCAAGTTGCAGTTAAATGTAATTCAGGAATTACGTACGCGTCCTCGTTTCATAGCCATGGACACCATGAATTTTTGGATGGAAACTGCCATGGCAGACTTAAAGATTGTGCTACGTTATGTTGATATGCTGATGGTAAATGATAGTGAAGCCCGTCAGCTTTCTGGACAATTTTCGCTAGTAAAAGCGGCAAAAAGTATCATGGAAATGGGTCCCAAATACCTAATTATTAAAAAGGGCGAACATGGGGCACTTCTATTTCATGGGGATCAGGTTTTTTATGCACCTGCATTACCGCTCGAGGATGTATTTGACCCAACAGGTGCAGGCGATACGTTTGCCGGTGGCTTTATGGGCTTTTTGGCAAAGACCGGTGATATCTCTTTTGAGAATATGAAGCGAGGCATTATTGCTGGTTCGGCACTGGCCAGTTTCTGTGTAGAAAAGTTTGGACCAACTCGTTTGAAAGAAGTGAATCAAGACGATATCAATGAGCGAATCCGCATGTTCCAGGATCTGGTCAGTTTTGATATTGAATTATCCTGAGTTGTTCTGAATTTACTCGTGCAGTTGTTTCCCTAATTACTTGCGTGAAAAAGAGTATCCGAATTTAAAGCCAATCCATACCGGCCAGAATCCATTCTCATTAAACTGAGGGGTAACGGCAACGCCCCACATGATTCCACCATTAGCAGGCTGCCTGCGATAGCCTAGTGTCATATGTCCAAAAACAGAATTCTTAGCGTCAATGCTCAAGCCGGCTACATCCACAGGATAAGGATCATAGCTTCCTCCAGGCCATCCCCAGTCAAATTTGTCTTCGTAGTGTAGAAAGGTGGCTCCAATTCCCATTTCAAAAAAGTGTTTATTGTCTTTTGTCAATAACCAGTTTACACCCAAAGGCAGGGTGAAAACTTTTTCATAAGCACTGGTAAATCCCCCGAGACCGGCTTTGAAACCGATCCCATCGGCTGATTTTTTTAAACGAGATTCATACATCGCATTAAATGCAACACCATTACCGCCTAATTCAACATATATATTTTGACGAGGGGCTGTTTCCTGAAATTTACTAGGAGAGGATTGCGCGGAACTATTGGTAATGAAAAAAGTTCCTATTAGCGCAGCAAGTATTACAATTTTATTTTTCATAAAGTTGAATTTGGTATAAAGACGAATGCAAGATAATGTAAGCTGCATAAGTTTCGTAATACACTTGTTAAACTTTCTTAAAACTATATGTTATGGTAACAGGGAGTCTGGTTGTTTTTGTTCGTCCTTTCAGATCGTATTGCTCAATGATAAATACATACACTCCTGCCTCACATTGTTTGCCTGATTCATCAGTGCCGTTCCAACTAAAGTAACCGTTACTGGACAATAGCGCACGGGGGACTAGTTTTTTTACCAATGTTCCTTTTGCATCCACTATTGAGACTGAAATCACTTGTCCGCTTTCTATATTCCCGTACAGTAAACTGCATTGATCCTCCCAACCGTCTAAATCGGGTGAAAATACTGTGGGTTTAATCTCAAAATTTCCCTGCACAGTCCCATTTAAAAATACTTGTGAATTTTTTTGTCCGGGTGTCGCAAACCCAACGGTGGAAGCGGCACTATGCCAATTGCTACTATTTTGTGTAACTGCATTTGCATCCAGTCGCTCCAGTGAAACGCCTTGCTTTTGTTGTAGTAATTCAAAATGCCATGATTCCTTGTAGTAAAGTTCATCCAGGATTTCTCCCTGTGTGTTCATAAGCACAATACGTCCTTCTTCGTTGGGTAACGTTATAAAAGGATTTGTTTTTTGAAGGATTGCCGAAGCAGGAATCAGGTATTCTCTGTGTAAAGCATGGGTATCTCTTGAAAAGGCCATCTGTTCTCCGGGCAGTAGCGCAATCGGATCTACTGCTAACCTATAACTACTACCGACTTGCCCGCCACTATTTCGCATTGCAATTCGTAAGTCAGACAGGGCAATTATTTTCTTTCCATTATTCAGGCATTCTACAAATTCTTCACCACCTGAACGAGGATTAAAAAGAACTTCATTCAATAACACGGTTCTCTTTGTAGCAGGACTGGCCAAGCCAGTCTTTATCACAAACGATTTTTGCTCTTTTATGCCGTTGCAGTTTGTCAACTCTTTTAGGGTTAATTGAATAATACTGTCTGGTAGTAATGGTTGAGAAAGACTGAGTATGGCCTCTGTATATTTTGGCGGCATTAATCGAATTGATTGCCAGGTAATGCCTGCCGATGTAATTATCCATTGACCTCTACTGATTGCAGTACTGTCCAATGGTTGATTAAATACAATATGTAACGCGGATGCATCTTTTACAAATGAATACTGTGGTTTTGCGGCTACCATTGCTATTGGGGTGTTACTTGTTTGATTTCTTTGTCCCGGCGTTCCGCCTGCAGCGTGTTGACTGGCCTTCCAATTGTTTTGCTCCTGGCAAGGATTAGTAGAATCAATGAGTTCCAAGCTCCAGCCTCCCTCCGCTTTCCAGGGAAACTCATACCAGTCGGTTGAGTAACTAACAGCATGTACTGTTTTTCCAGTTGGATCTCGCAGAGAAATGATTTCTCCCTCGTTGCCCAGCGAAGGAAAACTAGATAACCCAACTGTTTTACCATATTTACTAAGTACTCCTTGCGCTACTGTATTACATAGTATAATCAAGCTATCCGGTGCAAGAAAATATATGGGCAAGGGACTGCTCACAGAGGAACCTGCTGTAAATCGCCAATTCTGAAGGGCTATGATCTCTTTGGAATTATTCTTGATTTCAATCCATTCGTAAGCGGGCAATGCTAATGCCGGGGTAGGATCTGCCATGATCTCCTGGATGATTAATCGATGATGGGCTTGGGCTATTACCCTATTTTGACTAAGCAAAGCCATACATAATGCAAGTAATGCGGTTACGTTTTTCATAACAGAAAAACTAACAGTCGTTCATTTATTTGTCAAGTCATAGGATTGTTTTTTTTCTTGGAATTCATCAGAAAAATTCAACAGCGTATTACATTCGCAATTCAAATTAAATAGAGATGAAAGTTGCCGTCGTGGGTGCTACCGGATTAGTGGGTACTAAAATGATTCAGGTTTTACAGGAAAGAAATTTTCCTGTAACAGAATTAATTCCAGTTGCTTCTGAAAAATCAGTAGGGAAAGAAATAACATTTGCTGGAAAAAAATATAAAGTGGTTGGAATGGAAACTGCCATTAATATGCAACCAGCCGTTGCTTTATTCTCTGCAGGCGGTACTACTTCATTGGAGTGGGCGCCAAAATTTGCAGCAGCGGGCATAACCGTTATCGATAATTCTTCTGCTTGGCGAATGGATCCTGATAAGCCCTTAGTGGTTCCTGAGATCAATGCAAGTGTATTGACGGCAGCCGATAAAATTATTGCTAACCCTAATTGCTCTACCATTCAAATGGTAGTAGCCTTAAATCCCTTGCACAAGCGATATAAAATTGCACGTATTGTGGTGAGCACTTATCAAAGTGTTACCGGTACCGGTGTAAAAGCAGTGGATCAATTACAGGGCGAACGTCGTAAGGCATTTGGAGAAAACACTGCTTATCCAATGGCGTATAAGTATCCGATTGATTTGAATGTGATTCCTCAAATTGATGTATTCCTGGATAATGGCTACACCAAGGAGGAAATGAAAATGGTAAAGGAGACTTGTAAGATCATGCGCGATGATTCCATTCGTGTTACAGCTACAACCGTTCGTATCCCGGTCATGGGAGGACATAGTGAGAGCGTGAATGTGGAATTTGAAAAAGAATTTGAGTTGACAGAGGTCAAACAAATTTTGCAAGCAGCACCTGGTGTAGTGGTAGTGGATGATCCTGGACAGCAAGCTTATCCAATGCCCATGGATGCGCATGAAAGAGATGAGGTCTTTGTGGGAAGATTGCGTAGAGACGAGTCGCAACCGCGCACACTAAATGCATGGATCGTATCCGATAATCTTCGAAAAGGTGCAGCCACCAATGCTATTCAAATTGCTGAGTACCTGGCGCAGCAAAAGATGATTAAGTAAGACTATTCTCCCAAGAGTTTGATGAAGTCCTGCTCGTTGATAACATGAATAGAGGGGATCTTTTTTGCTTTTTCTAACTTACTGCCAGCCTCTTCTCCGGCTACCAGATAATTTAGTTTGGCACTGACCCCACTTAAAATCTGTCCACCGTTTGCGCGCACCATCTCTTCAGCTTCACTTCTTTTAAGTTTGGAAAGGGTACCAGTAAAAAGAAATGTTTTGCCGGTAAGATTTCCAGTTGAATGAGTATCCTTTTTTTCATTCCGCAGGGTCAATCCCAGTTTCTCCAGCGCCTGAAGCATTTTAATATTATCAGAGTTGCTAAAGAACTGACGAATACTTCCCGCTACTTTAGTGCCCACATCCTCTAATTGCTGCAACTGATCTTCTGAAAATGATTGAAAATCCAGTAAGTGATCAACGGCGTTAGCCAGGGTACGTGCCGTAGTTTCTCCTACAAAACGAATTCCCAGTGCATAGATCAAGCGATGTAGTGGTTGTTTTTTAGAGAGTTCAATCGCTTGTTGTAAATTTTCGATTGACTTTTTCCCAAACCCTTCCATCGAAGCGAGTTGTGCAAAGTCAAGTGTATAGATTCCGGGAATATCACCAAGTAATCCTAACTCCACAAATTTTCTAACGTTGGCTTCGCCAAATCCTCTTATATCAAGGGCATCTTTACTTACGAAGTGAATAATTCTCTCGATGACTTGTGCAGGGCATTCTAAATTGATGCAACGCCATACCGCTTCTTCCTCCTCTTTGAATAATTTACTTTCGCAAACAGGGCAAACACTGGGAAACTGAATTTGTTTTTCTTTTCCAGTACGCGCTTCCGTCAGTGATTTGACTATTTGAGGAATAACATCACCCGCTCTTTCAATTAGTACTTGATCTCCAATTCGTAGATCTTTTTCTGCAATATATTCCTGATTGTGCACGGAGATACTGGATACCATCACGCCGCCAACTCCTACTGGTTCTAATTTTGCAACTGGAGTCACGGCTCCTGTTCGTCCCACCTGAAATTCGATTCCAATTAATTGAGTAGTGGCTTGTCTTGCTTTGAATTTAAAAGCTACTGCCCAGCGAGGATGATGTGAAGTCATCCCTAATTTTTCCTGTAGCGCCACCTCATTTACTTTGATCACCATCCCATCAATTTCATAGGGTAACGTATCGCGAACAGCTTCAAATTCTACGCAATAATTAATCACGTCTTGTATTGAATTGAATACTTTTTTTTCTCGTGCTGGGCTTCTGAAGCCCAGTTCCCACAATAAACCAAGTGTAGCGGCATGAGATTGCAGTGCTACCGGCGATTGTTCTTCTTTTTGAAGCGAGAAATAACTAAGATGATAAACAAATACTTCAAGATTACGCTTGGCTACTTCGCGAGGATCTTTGAGGCGCAGCGTACCGCTGGCTGCATTACGCGGATTCGCTAGCGGAGCCAATCCCTGCGCTGTTAAACTTTGATTATAGCGACTAAAATTTTCTTTGTTCATCAGTATCTCACCTCTGATCTCAGCTTGCTGAATTCTAAATTTTGAAAATGGGGCTGTTAATGGAACTGAATGTATTTGCCGTATGTTGATGGTTACCTCATCTCCAGCTACTCCGTCACCACGCGTGGCAGCGCGTACTAATTGATCATTTTCATAGATCAATGAAATACTGCCCCCGTCAAATTTGGGCTCTACACAATAGCTGATTTGTTCGAGACCGGACAATTCACGAACCTTTCTGTCAAAATCAAGTAAATCGTCAGCGTTATAAGAATTGTCCAGCGATAACATGGGCACCAGGTGTTGAACCGTAGGAAATTCACGGGTCAATTCATGGGCCACCCGTTGGGTGGGCGAGTCCGGAGTAATCAGGGTTGGATTCTCCTTTTCAATTTTTTCAAGTGCTTTAAAAAGCTGATCGTATTCAAAATCAGAAAGGAGAGGGTCGTTCAAGATGTAATAACGATGTTCATGAAAGCGCAACACGCTCCGTAACTCCTCAATGTTTGAAGATTCTATTCCCTTTTTTAGCGTTTGAAGAAGCGATTGGGTTCGCTCCAACCAAAAAGGGGTCTGCTCTTTTCCGTACATGGGCGCTAAGCTATTAGTAAAATTCCAAATCTCTAATGTGTTACAAATACATATTACTTGGTATATTCGTAATTGCCGAAAATGCTGCCATATGAAAAGGATCTCCCTGCTTGTGATAATGATCTGCGGGTCAGTTTATGCCTCAATAGCCCAACTTTTAACCTGGACTCCTGCCTTTCCGAGGGATAATGATAATATTTCCGTGGTAGTGGATGCCACAAAAGGTAACCGGGGTCTTAATAACTACACTAATGCCAATGACGTTTATGTACATACCGGTGTAATTACAAATCTCAGTTCGTCTTCCTCTGATTGGCGTTATGTAAAATTTGGTGCGCAAAGTCCCTGGGGTCAGCAAGTGGCCGGATTACAAGCCACTTCAATGGGGAATAATAAATGGCGTTATGATATCAATAATGTCCGCGCTTTTTATGGGGTACCTGCTGGTGAAACGATTCTTAAAGTAGCCATCTTATTCAGAAATGGAAATGGGTCACTGAAGCAAACTAACACAGATGGATCCGACATGTTTATCCCAATTTACAGTAACGAATTACAGGTTCGTTTTTCAGAACCTGCTTATCAACCTACGTCAACGCCTACGCCTGAGCCCATCAATTTACAAGTGGGACAAACACTCCCCGTAACGGCTATCACCAGTTTGTCCGCTACCACGTTACGGGTAATTCATAACGGGACGCAGGTACAAACGGGTTCCAATGTAGCCACTCTTTCTGCCAACGTTTCAGTGACTGCTCCCGGCGATCAGACCGTTATTGCTGAGGCTGTTTCAGGAGCAACCACCAAGCGTGATACACTTCGCTTTTTTGTAAGCGGGGGTGTTACAACAGCTCCGCTTCCTGCTGGAGTTCGGGACGGAATTAATTACGAACAGGGAAATACCAGTGTGGTCTTAGTACTTTATGCTCCTGGTAAATCTCGTGTATCGGTGATTGGAGACTTCCCGGGAAGTAATTGGTTGGAACAATCCGCTTTTGCAATGAATCGTACCCAAGATGGTAATTATTGGTGGTTGCGAATTACAGGCCTTACCCCCGGAACAGAATATGCATTTCAATATTTAGTTGACGGTACGCTGAAAGTGGGCGATCCCTACGCGGAAAAAGTGTTAGACCCCTGGAATGATCAATACATCACTCCGGCAACCTATCCTAATCTTAAGCCTTATCCTACAGGAAGAACCACTGGAATTGTAAGTGTATTGCAAACAAATGAACCTACTTATAATTGGACCTTAAACAATTTTACTCGTCCTGATAAAAGAGGGTTGGTGATTTATGAAATGTTGCTTCGTGATTTTGTAGCTGCTCATGATTGGAAAACTCTTCGAGACACCCTTTCATATTTACAACGATTGGGGGTGAATGCAATCCAGTTGATGCCGGTGGGTGAATTTGATGGGAATGAAAGCTGGGGTTATAATCCTTCTTACTTTTTTGCTCCTGATAAATATTATGGCACCAAGAACGCCTTGAAAGAATTTATTGATACCTGCCACCGAAGAGGTATGGCTGTTATACTTGATATGGTATTGAATCATACCACGGGAAGCAATCCATTGGCAGCACTTTATTGGAATAGTACCAGTAATCAACCAGCCGCCAATAATCCTTGGCTTAATGAAACTGCTCGTCATCCTTTTAATGTATTCAACGACTTTAACCACGAGAGTTTAGTTACTCGTTATTTCAGCAGCCGTGTGATGGAACACTGGCTCAAGGAATACAAAGTAGATGGCTATCGTTTTGATCTCTCCAAAGGGTTTACACAAAATAATACTGGATCGGATGTAGCGGCATGGGGGAGATATGATGCGAGCCGAGTTGCTATTTGGAAACGTTATTACGATACTATGCAAGTAAAATCTTCTGGTAGTTATGTGATCCTAGAGCATTTTGCAGATAACACGGAGGAGATAGAACTTTCTAATTACGGCATGTTGCTTTGGGCAAATAATACCTACCAGTTTCAAGAAGCTGCCATGGGATTTTTACCGAATTCAAATTTTAGTGGCAACATCTTTACAGCTAGGGGTTGGACTAAACCACACCTGGTTGGATACATGGAGAGCCATGATGAGGAAAGACTCATGTACAAAGCGTTGCAATTTGGAAATTCATTGGGTTCCTATAACATTCGAAACTTAGCTACGGCACTAAAGCGGATGGAGTTAACTGCTGCATTTGGTACTATGATACCAGGGCCCCGAATGATCTGGCAATTTGGTGAAGTGGGATATGACTTCTCCATCAATCATTGCCCAGATGGCACGGTGAATAATAATTGTCGCACCTCCAACAAACCGATTCGTTGGGATTATCAAACGGTGACTGAAAGAAAAGCACTCTTTACAGTGTACAGCAAATTGAATCAGCTGAGACAACACCCGCTGTATAAAAACAATTTTACTTCTGATCGGATTGTACATTCTCTCAATGGTCCTTTCAAATGGCTTCAACTAACAACGGATACTTCAAATATTGTTGTACTCGGCAACTTTGATGTAGCCGCCTCTCAGTCATCCATTACTTTTCCCAACGCAGGTACCTGGTACGATTATATGACTGGTGCTACGTTTAGCGCCACGGGATCCGGTCAGTCAATTCTTTTACAGCCCGGGGAGTACAAAGTCTATGTGAACCGCAATATCACTAATAGTGGCGGTGGCGGTACAGGTGGCGGTGGTACCGGTGGCGGAACTGTTACAGCGTTTTCTGCCAAGGTTCTTCCTAATCTGGTGAACAGAACTGTTAGCGGTATCGGTGCTATGGATTTGGTTTTGGAAATTCCAACAGCTGGAAATGTGATGGCTACTTTATATAATCTGGCTGGTCAATCCTTGTCGGTAATTCAAAACGGATCACTAACTAGTGGTGTACATCGGATTTCCATGCAGCAAAAAGTACAAACACTTTCTGCAGGTATATATATAATCAAAGTCACAGCTCCCGGCGCACAGTCGGTAGTACGTTTTGTAATTCAATAAGCTGCTGCCATGCCTAATACCACTTTAACTTTAAAAAGCGCAGCTTCCGAAAAAAGAAATCGGCAAGACTATTTCAATATTGCCGTTTCGGTAGACTGTGTGATTCTCGGCTATGAGAATAAGGAATTAAAAGTTTTATTGATCGAATCAGACTTGGAAGAGTTCAATGGATTGAATTCCTTACTTGGCGATCTAGTGGGTCCTGATGAAGATTTAGATACAGCTTCCTATCGCGTGTTAAAAGACAGAACAGGTTTGGATGATGTGTATTTGGAACAGGTGCAGTCGTTTGGAAATATTAATCGGCACCCCTCGGGACGTGTAGTAACAACCGCCTATTATTCTTTATTAGATATCAGGAACCATCGATTGCAATTAAGCCACAACGAAGTTTCCTGGCATACAGTGAACGATATAAAAAAATTAGCATTCGATCACAAAGAGATCTTGGATACTTGCCTGAAGCGTTTGCGTGAACAAGTGATGGAAAGACCCATTATTTTCAACCTATTGCCTTCAAAGTTCTCTTTACGGGAACTTCAGGAAGTGTATGAGGCTATATTGGGAGTGGGTTTAGATCGTCGGAATTTTAGGAAAAAAATCATGCTAAAGGATTGGATGACAGACCTTAAGGAGATGGAGACGGACGTGCCACACAGGCCCGGAAAGCTCTACAAAGTCAATGCCTTATAAAATCTTAAACAAGAAGTTTTGCTAAATTAAAATTTTCTTAATATTGTGTCTTGGATACACATTTAGTGCATCCCCAAATCTGATTGCTTAACCATTAATGATTGCTTATGTCATTATCTAAACTCTCGAGGGTGTTCGGCCTTATCGTGCTAACACTCGTTGTGCAATTCTCTTTTGCGCAGGATAGAGTGATTACCGGAAAAGTTACTGATGCCAATGGTGCGCCACTTACAGGTGTGAGTGTGACCGCTAAAGGAAGTAATGCCGGCACTCAATCTGACGCACAGGGACAGTTTCGAATCAGTGTTGCATCTTCTGTAAACACATTGGTCATTTCCTCTGTTAATTTCACTTCACAGGAAGTTTCTGTCCAGGGTGTAAATACAGTGAATGTAGTGCTGGCTAGTGCTAACAGTACGCTCGGTGATGTAGTGGTTGTTGCTTATGGTACACGCCGTAAGACTGACCTCACCGGTTCTGTAACTGCTGTCACTGCAAAAGATTTCCAGAAGGGTAACATCAACTCCTCTGAACAACTCCTCGTGGGTAAAGTAGCAGGTCTCTCTATTACAACTGGAGGTGGTGCTGCAGGTGGTGGAAGTCGCATTCGTATTCGTGGTGGTGCTTCGCTCAATGCCAGCAACGATCCATTGATTGTAATTGATGGAGTTCCTGTTGATGGAAATGGTGTTTCTGGTTCAGCAAATCTGTTGAATACCATCAACCCCAATGATATTGAGTCAATGACTATCTTGAAAGATGCATCTGCCACTGCCTTGTATGGTTCTCGTGCATCGAACGGCGTAATCATTGTCACTACTAAAAAAGGTACAAAAGGAGCGCTTCGCTTCAATTTCAGTAATACTACCTCTGTAGGTATGATCACTGACTACGTTGATGTGTTAACGGCGGATGAAGTTCGTAATATCGTTAACAAAGATGCAGTTGCAACAGGAAGCAATATGTACAAAAATATGTTGGGTACTGCAACTACTGACTGGCAGAAAGAAATTTACCAGGCTGCCATCGGAGCAGATAATACCATCAGTGCTTCCGGAAGTTTGGGTAATATTCCTTTCCGCGCCTCATTGGGTTATCTAAATCAAAATGGTATTTTACGTACCAATAATTTCAGCCGTATTTCTACTGCTATCAATCTTTCACCAAAGCTGTTGAATGATAATCTCTCCTTGAACATTTCTGTAAAAGCTTCCCAAACTCGCAATCGTTTTGCCAATGAGGGTGCTATCGGAAATGCAGTGAGTTTTGATCCTACTAAACCCGTAATGAGTGGTAATAATAACTGGGGTGGTTATTATGAGTGGTTGAACGGTAGTGTGCCAAATGATCTTTCTAACCGTAATCCGGTTGGTTTATTAATGTTACGCGATAATCGTTCTACGGTAAACCGTATGATTGGTAACGTACAAGCGGAATACAAACTTCCTTTCTTGCCTGATTTAAAAATTCAGGCCAATGTGGGTATGGATTTTGCATCTGGTAGTGGTAATGATAATACTGATTCTGTTTCTGCAACCAACTACCGAAACGGCGGTCGTCGTCAGTACTACGAGCAACAAAAAACTAATCAGCTGGCTGATGTGGGTCTTTTCTACTCTAAGGAAGTAAAAAGCATCAAGAGTAAAATTGATGTGTTGTTAACGCATAGCTACCAAAGTTTTGTTACCGATGTGTCTAATTTTCCTGCTTTGAGCTATCGTGCAATTTTCGATCGCGCGAATCCTGCTAAAAAAGATACCATCATTGGAACAGAACCTGTATTCCTGACCGATCGTCCGGAGTATAGATTAGAATCTTATATCGGAAGAATCAACTACACGTTGATGGATAAATACTTGTTGACTGCTACTATTCGTAGTGATGCAAGTTCTAAATTGAATCCCGATGACCGTATTGGATACTTCCCTTCATTAGCGTTTGCATGGAAGGCGCGTGACGACTTTTTCCGCAACTCCAGCAAAGTGAATGATTTGAAATTCCGTTTTGGATGGGGAGTGACTGGTCAGCAAGATGGAATCAGCTATTATTCTTACCTGCCACGATACACACTGAGTAATAATACTGCTATGCAGCAGTTTGGTAACTCATGGGTAAACTATCTGCGTCCTGCCGGTTATGATCCTTCCATCCGTTGGGAGACTACTACAACCACCAACTTCGGGGTGGACTATGGTTTCTTCAACAATCGCGTGAGCGGTTCGGTAGATTACTACAAGCGCAAAACAAAAGATCTATTGGCTAACGTGGCCGTGGCTTCTGGAGCCAACTTTGTAAATGAAATTGTTACTAACGTAGGTAATATCAATAGCGAAGGGGTAGAGGTTACGTTGAATTTAGTGCCCATTCGCAACAAGAATGTTACTTGGGATATTAACATGAACTATACGTATAACAAAGCCACAATTACCAACTTGTTACGTAATCCTGATCCTAAGTTCAAAGGACAAGAGGTTACAGGAATTGGGGGTGGTACCGGGAATACAATCGGTATCCATTCGGTTGGGTTTGCTCCTAATAGCTTCTATATGCTGAAGCAGATTTATGATCAAAATGGAAAGCCCATTGAAGGTTTGTTCGAGGATACTAACCGTGATGGCTTGATTAATAATGACGATCGTCAAATCAGTCAGAAGCCTGCGGCAGATGTATTATTGGGCTTCAGCACTTCATTGAGCATCAAAAAATTCTCTTTTGGAATTGCAGGCCATGGTATGTTGGGCAACTACCTCTACAACAACGTAAATTCTAATAACGCAACCATGCGTTCAATCAAGAATCCCGTTCAGTTTATAGGAAATGCAACCCGTGATTTACTGACCACTAATTTCAACAACAACTGGTATTTGTCTGACTACTATTTGGACAACGCTTCCTTCTTCCGTATCGACAATATTAATTTCGGTTATGAGGCAGGACGTGTATTCAACGATAAGGCAACGCTTCGTGTAAATGCCAGCATCCAGAACGTTTTTCTGATTACAAAGTATGGTGGACTGGATCCAGAGAATGCAGGCGATGGTGGAGTGGATGGCAACTTGTATCCTCGTCCTCGTGTGTACTCAATTGGTTTCAATCTTGACTTTTAATTTTAAAATCAACGCATCATGAAAAATATAGTCATCAAAAACACACTGCTGCTGGGAGTTGTTCTTTTTCTCAGTGCTTGTGCAAAAAAGTTGGATTTATTTCCACCCAATGACCTGACTTCTGCCGATGTATATTCTACAGCTGCTGGGTATCGTCAGGTATTGGCTAAAGTATATGGAGGTTTAGCAACCACTGGTAACAGTGGTCCTGCTGGTGCTTCTGATATTCAGGGTTTGGATGAAGGTTCACAGTCACCTTTTCTCCGCGGTTTCTTTAACTGTCAGGAGCTTCCAACCGATGAAGCAGTTGTATCCTGGAATGACCAAACAATTAAAGATTTTCATAACCTCAGTTACTCCAGCGCAGATCCTTTCTTAAAAGGAATGTATGCACGCCCCATCTATAATATCATGGTGGCCAACGAGTACCTGCGTGAGTCAACAGACGAAAAATTAACGGCCCGTAAATTGAGTGCTGATGAAGTGAATGCAATCAAGGCTACACGCCCTGAAGCTCGTTTCCTTCGTGCTTTCAATTACTGGGTGATGATGGATTTATTCGGTCGTTCAACTTTTATTACGGAGGCAAATGAAGTGGGCACCAATCTTCCCCAAGAGATTTCTCGTGCTAACCTCTTCAATTACATTGAAGCTGAGTTGAAGGCTATTGAGAACGAACTAAAAAATCCTCGTACTAATGAATATGGTCGTGTAGATAAAGGCGCAGCATGGGCCTTATTAGCACGTATGTATTTGAATGCACAAGTATATACTGGATCTGCTCGTTGGAGCGATGCTATCACGTATGCAAGCAAAGTAATTGCTGGTGGCTATACATTACACAGCAACTATCGTGAGTTGTTCATGGCTGATAATAACAAGCGTACTGGCGAAATTATATTTGCCATTACCTGCGATGGATTGAAGGCTCGTTCCTATGGCAATACAACCTTCTTTATTCACGCAGCTGCAGGTGGAGACTATGCGGACTTCGGAACCAGCGATGGTTGGTTTGGTTATCGTGCTACAAAAGGATTGGCTGATCGTTTCGCTGATCTAACTGGTGCAACTGATCGTCGCGCTATGTTTACAACATCATTGTATGGCACTAACCCTGCACAGATAACTATTAATGATGTAGCTGATTTCAGCAATGGTCTACACGTTAATAAATGGAGAAATATTCGTTCTGACGGCCAGCCTGTTTCTGATGCTACGCGTTACTGGTCTGATATTGACTTCCCCGTTTTCCGTTTATCTGAAATGCATTTAATCTACATCGAGGCCACCCTTCGTGGGGGAACAGGTGGAGACGCTGCTACTGCATTGGCTTATATCAATGCAATCCGTCAGCGTGCACACAGTGGTAGCACTGCTTCAGACATCACAGCTAGTCAGTTAACGCTTGACTTTGTGTTGGATGAAAGAGCTCGTGAATTGTATTGGGAAGGACACAGAAGAACGGATCTAATTCGTTATGGTCGTTTAACTACCGGCACCTACCTCTGGCCTTGGAAAGGTGGTGTAGCTTCTGGTACTGCAGTAGATAGCAAGTATAACTTATTCCCTGTACCTGCCTCTAACAGAACTTCTAATCCAAACCTGAGCCAAAACCCCGGCTTCTAATCAACAATAAAATTGATTGCCATGAAAAACATAGCAAAGCTTCTGTTGGGATCCTTCCTCTTGATGGGGATTGTTTCCTGCGATAAAGAAGAAAATCAAATCATGTACATGGGTGGAACCAACCCTGTGTTGTCTACTACAGCTACGGCACCTATTGTTCTTCGTAAAGAGAACAGAGACCAAGTTGGTCTTGTACTGAATTGGACAAACCCTAATTACCGTTTTACTACGGGAGTAAGTTCTCAGGACGTTACTTACTTACTTCAAGTTGATACCGTTGGCGGAAACTTCGCTAGTCCCAACAAACAAGAGTTAGCCATCGCCAAGGAGTTGGGAACTCGAATGACTGTAAAAGATCTAAATACTGTATTAGGTAAAATGGAGCTAAGAGCTGGAGTAGCTTACAACATGCAAATGCGTGTGCGAGCTTCGCTGATCAATGGAACAGTTCCTTTGCTCTCTAACACGATCACTGTTCGTATTACACCTTATCTTGACTTTGCTGTAGAACCTCCTGGAACTGAAGCGGGTGGTTATAACGATGCGGGCCTGTGGGCAATCGGTGATGCATTTGCATCAGGTTGGAGCAATCCAATGGGTGCTCCATACAATTTAACACAGAAGTTCAGAAGAGATGCCAGCAATCCGTTGCTGTACATTTTGGATGATGTAACCTTCAATGCAGGTGGTTATTATAAATTAATACAAGCTCAAGGAGTTTGGGGAACACAGTATCATGCCTTGGCACCGGCTGCTGCACTAGGTGGCGAATTTGAAAAGCGTGATGCCGATCCTGCTTTCCAAAGCCCAGGGGCTGGTCGCTATAAAATTGAGGTAAACTTCCAGACTGGTAAATACAAATTAACCAGACTCTAAACCTAAAAACGTACTGCTATGAAAAATATGCGTAAACTCTTTTATCTGGGTCTGGTGCTGGGAATCGCAGCTTGTACTAAAGTGGCTGATCTGCCCTTTTATAAACCAGGTAACTCTGTTGTACTAAGTTCAAACTTTACCAGTGTAACCTCTACATTGGCGGATAGTACCCGCAATGTGATCAGTTTTAACTGGACTAACCCACAACACGGAACAGATTCTGCTAATTACAAATATGTTCTTTCCATTGACTCAGCGGGTCGCAACTTTAGTCGTGAAATAACTAAAACTGTTAAGGGTGTTCGTAACACCGCCATCACAGGTCGCGAGTTGAATGGTATTCTACTTAACTATGGTTTTGCATTAGGAAGAACACATTCACTCGATGTGAAAGTGGCTTCTTCTTATGGCAATAACAATGAGAAATTGGAGTCCAATGTACTCCGTATCACCGTTACTCCTTTTGAAGATCCTTCTGTATTGGTTTCACAGAACGCAACGCTTTCTCCAAGCCTGGCAACTTCCAATGATCCTGGTAATACGTTTACCTGGACACGTTCTTTTGTAGGCTATACAGCAGATATCACTTATACCCTGCAGTATGATTCTGCTGGAAAGAATTTTGCTTCTCCTCGTGATTTTGCAGTAGGAGCAAATCGCTTGAACGTAACCTTGACAAATTTTGAAATGAATGAGACGGCTCTCAACGAAGGGGTTGCTGGTGGAAATCCTGGAAGAATTGAATACCGTGTTCGTGCGGTTACTGCGCAAGGGGCTACTTCTTTTTCAAACACTGTCAATGTGTTGATCAACACGTACATTCCAATTCTTCGTTTCTATATGCCTGGTGGCTATCAGTCTGCAACCGGTAATGGAAACAACTGGGATCCAGGAACCGCTCCTGAGTTGATTCGTGATATTCGTCCAGAAGCAATGAACAAATTGTACTACACCTATATCTATTTGCCTGCTAACGCTGAATTTAAAGTAACGCAAGGTCGTGACTGGGCTATCAACTATGGTGGCACTAACAATAACCTGGCTCAAAATGGTGCCAACTTCACTGTGGGCACAGCTGGTGTATATCGTGTTTCTATCGATCGGGCTAACATGAAGTACGATATCCGCGAAGGCCGTATGGGCTTTGTAGGTGGTGCTACGGGTGCCGGCTGGAACCCAGGTGCTTCCTTCCCGAATTACGCAATGGGGCATCCTGAGAAAAATCTATTTGTAGGATTAACTAACCTCAACTCCTCTGGTGGCTGGAAGTTGATCGACTTCAACAACTGGAACAGCGGTGATATTACTGCAGCCAATGCGCGCAGTTATGGATCAAACGGAGGTAGTGGTTCTGCATTGGAAGTGAATGGACCCAATATGCCTGATGTTAGTGCTACAGGACGTTACCGTGTAATTTGGGATGGTCGTAACGTAAATAGTATTCGTTATGAAATTTCTCCTGCCAACGAAATGCGTGTTGTTGGAGATGGTCTAACAGGTGTGTCTGCCTGGAACCCGGGAGCCAGTCCTCAAATGACCTACTCCGGTAATGGTGTTTGGACAATTACCGTTGCCTTGGAAGCTAATAGGGATATTAAATTCCTGGCTGGTAATGCATGGGGTGCTTTTGATTACGAAGATGCCAGTGGTGGAAGTCAGTCCACAGGTTCTCCTCGCAGAATCAAGTGGGATGGAGGTCCGAATTTCAAAACACCAACCACAGCGGGTACTTACACTATTATATTGAATGAAAATACACAGACGGTTACTATCAACTAATCTTCCGACTTACTGAATAGAAAACGGCTCCCTCGTGGAGCCGTTTTTTTATCTTTAATCAGCAACCAATTTCAACTCTCGATGCGAAGCCGATTTGTTTTATTGCCACTCTTATTTTTATTCAGTACGCTCAGCGGCTGTGGTCAAAAAAATTCTCCCGCTCCTCCTGCGTCGAATGAACTTTTGATTAAAGGGGCAGATATAAGTTGGATCAGCGAGATGGAAGCGACAGGGAAAAGATTCTACACTTCAAGTGGTGTTGAAAAAGACCCTGTTTTATTGATGAAAGAAATAGGGATGAACGCAATCCGGCTACGAGTATGGGTAAATCCTGCGGATGGTTGGAATGGATTACAAGATGTAATCAATAAAGCAATGCGAGTCAGACAAGCCGGTATGAAGTTGCTGATTGATTTTCATTACAGTGATAGTTGGGCCGATCCAGGTAAACAAAATCCACCGGCAACTTGGGCTGGACGCGGGGTTGCTGCTATATGTGATTCTGTTCGTGCACATACAATACGTGTATTGTCGGCATTAGTTCTAAGAGGGGTAACTCCTGAATGGGTTCAAATTGGAAACGAAACCAATGACGGAATGCTTTGGCCTTTGGGAAAGGCTTCTCTGCAAATGGGGAATTATGCAAGTTTTTTTAAGGCCGGTTATGAAGCTGTTAAGCAAATAGATCCTACCATCAAAGTGATGGTGCATTTATCCAATGGGTATGATGCAGGGCTATTTCGCTGGAATTTAGATGGGCTTCAACAATATGGTGTCATGTGGGATTTGATTGGACTCTCTCTCTATCCAACGCAGTCAAACTGGCCCGAATTAGTTACACAATGCAAGGCCAATATGCTTGAACTGGTCAATCGGTACAACACACCGGTGATGGTTTCCGAAGTAGGCATGCCCTGGGACCAAGCCGATGCCTGCTATTTATTTTTAAAGGAACTACAAATTCAGCTCCGTTCCATCCCCAGTCAAAAAGGGTTGGGAATTTTCTATTGGGAACCTCAGTGTTATGGAAACTGGAAGGGGTACACGCTGGGAGCATTTGACAATGCCGGCCGTCCGACCCGGGCAATGACCGCCTTTCAGTAAGGACTAAAAAAATCAGTCAAAAATTTTAATGAAAATCAATGCTTTGCAAAGGCATCTTGAAAAATTAACCCTCTTTTTCAAGGTGGTGTGCCCAAGCAGGCCTACCTTTGCGGTCCATTTTTAATCAGGTCCTGGGATAGCGGGATCTCAAATAAAACATCATGAGTAAACTACATTTCACTACCAAACATGCGAACGAGGCTACCGTTAAGCGCAACTGGTTTGTTGTGGACGGTACTAATCAAACCGTGGGTCGTATGTGTTCCCGCATTGCTGCTGTATTGCGCGGGAAAAACAAAGCCAGCTACACACCACACGTTGACACTGGCGATTATGTTATTGTAACTAACTGCGAAAAGGTTGTATTGACCGGTAAAAAACTGGATCAAAAAATGTACGACCATTTTACAGGTTACCCAGGCGGATTAAAAGAAGAGGTTGCTTCCAGTTTGTTGAAGCGTCGTCCTGAAGTGGTCATTGAGCGTGCTGTAAAAGGAATGCTTCCTAAAAACAGATTGGGTCGTAAAATGATCAAGAAATTATTTGTGTATCAAGGCGCTGCACATCCACATGGCGCACAACAACCCAAGGAACTTAAATTCTGATTCAACCTTACAAACAACTAATAAATGGAAAAGCAAAAGAACAGCGTAGGTCGTCGTAAGGAAGCCGTAACACGCGTTTTCCTTACCAAGGGTGACGGGAAAATTACGGTGAACGACAAAGACTACAAGCAATATTTTTCTCTGGTCTACTTACAAAACCAAGTAGAGCGTCCCTTCAAAACTGTTGAGGTGATAGGCAAATACGATGTAAAAATCAATGCGGCCGGTGGTGGCGTAAAAGGACAAGCTGAAGCTGCTATGTTGGGTATTTCCCGCATATTGGTAGAATTGAATCCTGAGTTTCGTCCTGCGCTTAAAGCAGCTGGGTTACTAAAACGTGATCCTCGTTCTGTAGAGCGTAAGAAGTTCGGTCATAAGAAAGCTCGTCGTAGCTACCAGTTCTCCAAACGTTAATCGCTTTCAATCAATTTTAAAGTACTTATACCTTATATGGAAAATAATACATCCTTACAACAGCAACTTCTCGAGGCCGGTGTACATTTTGGTCACCTGAAAAAGAAGTGGAATCCCAAGATGTTGCCTTACATCTTTGCTGAGAAGAAAGGTATTCATATCATCGACCTGAACAAAACGGTTGATTGTTTGCAGGAAACTGCAGCTGCGTTAAAGCAAATTGCACGCAGTGGTAAGAAAATCCTTTTTGTCGGAACCAAAAAACAGGCCAAGGACATCGTTAACGAGTGCGCAAAGCGTGTTAACATGCCTTACGTAACTGAGCGTTGGTTAGGTGGAATGTTGACCAACTTCAATACCGTTCGTAAGAGTGTGAAAAAAATGCAAAGCATCGAAAAGATGCTTGGTGATGGTTCTTTCGACAGCATTACTAAGAAAGAGCGTCTGACACTTAGCCGCGATAAAGACAAAATGGAAAAAGTATTGGGCGGTATCTCTCAATTGGGACGTATCCCTGCTGCCTTGTTCCTGGTTGATATCGGGCACGAACATATCGCATTAGCAGAAGCTAAGCGTTTAGGCATTACCACATTTGGTCTCGTTGATACTAACTGCGATCCTAACAAAGTAGATTTTGCTGTACCTGCTAACGATGATGCTACTAAATCAATTGCTATCCTGGTGAATTATATCACGGCAGCTATTGAGGAGGGTCTGGCAGAGCGTCAAGCCGCTAAGGAAGATGATACAGAAGAAATCACCGATGACGAAAAAGAAAGAAAAGCAGCCAAACTCCTTGCTGAAGCGGAAGCAGAAGGCGGACGCGGTGGCGCTCGTCGTGGGGGAACAGGAACACGTCGTCGTACTACAGGTGGTAGCGTAAGCCGCGGACCTGGTGGAGCCCGCAAGTAATTTATTTTTTAATAAGTGTTGAGGTGTACACGCAAGTGTTCGCCCTAAAAATTATAAATCATTATGAGTACTGTAACTATTAGTGCCCAGGATATCAATAAACTTCGTCAGACAACTGGCGCCGGTATGATGGATTGCCGTAAAGCTCTGACTGAAACAAATGGTGATTTTGAAGCAGCTATTGACTGGTTGCGTAAGCAAGGACAGAAAGTTGCTGCAAAGCGTAGCGACCGCGAAGCAAAAGAAGGAGTGGTAATTGCACAGACAACTGCCGATAACAAAACAGGTATTGTAGTTTGTGTAAGTTGCGAAACAGATTTTGTGTCGAAGAATGCTGACTTTGTTGCCTTTGGGAAAAGCATTGCTGATGCAGCAATAGCTAGCAATGTTAATTCACTCGATGAGTTGATGAATGTAAAAATTGGCGCACTGACCATCGCAGGTTTGATAGATGAGAAATTGGCTACCATTGGTGAAAAAATCGGCGTTACAAAATTCGAGCGTATCGATGCACCTTATGTGTCTTCTTATATTCATGGTGCTTACCGTATTGGTGTTTTGGTGGGGATGGACAAGCCTGCTGCTGAGGCTGGTAAAGACGTAGCGATGCAAATTGCTGCGTTGAATCCGGTTGCCGTAGATGCTGCATCTGTGCCAGCTGATGTAATCGAGCGCGAGAAGAGCATTGTAGTAGAGTTGATGAATCAGGATCCTAAAATGGCTGGAAAGCCTGCTGAAATGATCGCTAAGATTGCAGAAGGTAAAATGGGCGCTTTCTTCAAAGAGCAAACCCTCACGGCTCAGGCTTTTGTAAAAGATGCCAGCAAGTCAGTGGGCGACTACCTGAAGGAATCTGGTGATGTAAAAATTACTAGCTTTAAGCGTGTAGCACTGGGATAATCCCCGCTTCCGATAAATTATACAGGCGTCCGGATACCCCGGACGCTTTTTTTTGGCCTTGTAATTTGGTTATCTTCGTTCACCAAAGCCAATTGCATGTTACCTGTTTACAAACGCGTTTTATTGAAATTATCAGGCGAGGCCCTGATGGGAGACAAAAGCTTCGGATTTGATACCGCTATTATTTCTCAATATGCAAAAGACATCAAGGTCATTACTGAGTTGGGTGTTCAAGTGGCGGTTGTGATTGGAGGTGGTAATATTTACAGAGGGATGAACGAACAGGAAACGGGAATTGAAAGAGCACACGGTGATTATATGGGCATGTTGGCTACGGTCATTAATGGGATGGCCTTGCAAGCAGGATTGGAAAAAATAGGTGTGTATACGCGCTTACAAAGTGCTATTAAAATGGAGCAGATCGCAGAGCCTTATATTCGTCGCAGGGCTATTCGTCATTTACAAAAAGGTAGGGTAGTGATATTTGGGGCTGGCACCGGTAACCCTTACTTCACCACTGATACAGCGGGTTCATTACGTGCTATTGAAATCAGCGCTGATGTAATTTTAAAAGGAACGCGAGTAGATGGTATTTATACGGCGGATCCTGAAAAAGACAAAACCGCTACCCGTTATGACGAAATCAGTTTTTCCGAATGTTTGTCAAAGCAGTTAAAAGTGATGGACATGACTGCATTTACGCTATGTATGGAGAACAAGCTTCCCATTATTGTATTTAATATGAATCAACCCGGCAATCTGAGCAGGGTAGTGACTGGCGATAAAGTAGGAACACTCGTCAAATAAAAAAAAGGAAGCAATGCTTCCTTTTTCATTTCATCAGCAAACCGTTTTATTTGGTTTTCTTAGGGGCTGCTTTTTTAGTAACCTTGGCAGGACGACTCTTGCCGAATGAACCTTTGAAGCGTTTTCCCTTGGCTGTTTTTTTATCACCTCTTCCCATGTTAGTATTTATTTAGTGGTTTATGTGTTTAGTTTAAAGCATTTCAGCCAGTTCCTTGCCTGCTTTAAAGCGAGCAACTTTACGAGCTTTTATTTTGATTGTTTCTCCAGTTTTAGGATTTCTGCCATTGCGGGCGGCGCGTTTAGAAACAGAAAAAGTTCCAAATCCAACCAACGTAACTTTTCCGCCTCCTTTCAAGGTTTTTCCAATTGCTTCAATCACAGCATCAATAGCTTCGTTGGCTTGTGCTTTAGTAATTCCTGCATCGTCTGCTACCTTATTGATCAAATCTCCCTTGTTCATGCTTTGGATTTTAAAACGTAAAGAGGGACAAATTTAGCCGCTTTTTCATTGAGGAAAAATAAAAAAAGGGGTTATGCACCCTTAATCCACGATTTTCATCAGTGTACGAAATGCAATAAAGCGATCTCCCCATTTGTCCAACCCTTTTTGCCGCATTTCCGGGGCAAATTCAGCTAAATAACGCTTATAATCCTTCAACCGGGTGGTTTTATATTGTACCGCGAATGTGGCACCTTCTTCATCTACGTTTTCCAATAGCTCCAGTACTGTTGCCGTAGTAAAGCATCCCGTGCCAATTACCTCGGGGATATGTTCAGTTTTTAACCATTGCACCCATTCCTTAACAATAGCATGGTCTACTTTTACAGTTACATTGTAGATATACATGGATTATTTTTTTAACTCCAGATAAACTGGACAATGATCCGAATGTTTTACCATGGGTAATATGTAAGCGTCCTTGATTTTTTTCTCAAGTGGTGTAGTAACATTGATATAGTCGATGCGCCATCCCTTATTTTGTAAACGAACGCTGGGGAAACGCTGGCTCCACCAACTATACTGATGTGGTTCTGGATGAATCTTTCGAAATGTATCTACCCAGCCACTTTCAAAAAGTTTTGTCATCCACTCGCGTTCAGCAGGTTGAAATCCGGAAGAATTTTTATTTCCCTTGGGGTCGTGTATATCGATTTCCTGATGCGCAATATTGTAATCGCCACATAAAATCAGCTGTGGATGTTTCTTCTTTAGTTGTTGTAACCAATTAAAACATTCGTCCAGCCATTTGTATTTGAATCCCTGTCTTTCATCTCCGCTGGTTCCACTGGGAAAGTACGCGTTGATTAGCCGTGTACTTCCAAAGTCCAATTGAATAACGCGGCCCTCTTCATCGCTTTGTCCATGTCCGTTCCCCAACTCAACATGGTCCGGTTTGATTTTAGTGAAAACAGCTACTCCGCTGTATCCCTTTTTTTGCGCACTAAACCAGTAGTCCTGATATCCCAGCGCATGGAAAGGCTTGCAGTCCACATCTTCTTGTCTGGCTTTAGTTTCCTGTAAACAAATAATATCAGCCGGGTTTGTTTGTAGCCAGTCTAGCAGCCCTTTTTTTATGGCTGCACGAATTCCATTGACATTGTACGATATGATCCGCATAATTTTGTAAAACACTTCTACGTGCTTCCCTGCAAATGTCGGGATTGAAAAAGTAAATTGAACAACTATGTCATCTACGCCACATAAAAAGCAAGAGCCCCGGCTGATCCATCCTAAACATCATGTTTACTTGGAAGGTCCTAAAAGCCGTGGGTATGAATTAGCATTTGCCTGGCGGGTATTCAAGCAATTTATCAAAGGATTCCGGACACTTCATTTTGCAGGTCCTAGTATCACGGTATTTGGCTCTGCTCGTTTTGGGGAGGATCATCTCTATTATCAACAGGCGCGTGAGTTTGGAAAGCGTATTGCCGAAATGGGACTCACTACGCTAACGGGAGGAGGTCCCGGTATCATGGAGGCC
>SXGR01027227.1_pt1 | contig 42123 bp, 35 predicted proteins | sample 3174711 | NCBI WGS metagenome assembly SXGR01 (sample SAMN11356860, study PRJNA531348) | freshwater metagenome | isolation source: freshwater sample F1-60 | place: China: Fuxian Lake, Yuxi | collected 2017-12-25
GCTACCAGGCTGCGCTACGCCCCGACCGAACCTCCAGTGTACCCCGTTCGCGGCCTCATTGCAGAATCTCGGCCGGAAAGTCCGGGCAAGAGTGAACCGCACTACCACGTGAGACTTCTTCCGTGCGTTTGTGACGAGCCGTCGCGATTTGGGGCTTCGGACAGGTGACCGCCCAGCAGGCGCGGTGCGTATGGGTGCCGGTGCGATGAGCCTGGCCGTTCGTGTGGAAGCGCATGCAGCCGCCGCGGAGATGTTCGAGAATGCCACCGTGCGGGTTGCGACGTTGCGCCTCGGCGAAGCAGCCGTAATCTGGTCCCAGACCGCACAGTTGGTGAGCAGCGCCGACCCACTGCGGTGGGCCGCGACGAGCGTGCTGGAGTTGGTGCGTCTCCCGCCAGACGACTACGTCATTCGCGTGACCCTCGAAGGCGCGGACGGCCGCGTGCTGGGGCCGCAGGCCCGCGTGCTGTCGCGGCCCGGCGCGCGCCTGCGGCCTTGAGACCCAGGCGCGCTACGAGGTCGCGCAGCGAATAATCGCCGCGCCCGTCCGGTCGATGTCCGCTTCAGTCGTCGACCAGTTACTGAGGGCCACGCGTAGCGCGGCCATGCCGTGCCAGGTGGTGCCGCTGGCCCAGCACGTGCCGTCGCGCTGGAGGCGGTCGATCATGGCGCGTGTGGCGGCATCGGGATCAGGTCTGGACGTGACGCGTACGAGCACCTGGTTCAGCGCCACGTCGTTGATAACCGCGAGATTCGAATCAGCTCGTAGCTGATTGGCCAAACGCGTGGCGAGCCGGCAGCACCGTTCCACGAGATCGGCCACGCCCTGGCGTCCCATCGAGCGGAGCGCTGCGTACACGGGAATCGCCCGGCCCCGGCGCGATTCCTCGGGCACGAAGTCGCGCGGGTCTCGTTCAGTCGCCGTCTCGACAATGTACGCAGCCGCCATCGTCATCGCCGCGCGATGTGAGGCGGTGTGGGCCGTAAAGACGAGGCCGCAGTCGTAGGGCACGTTGAGCCACTTGTGGGCGTCGGTGGCCACGGAATCAGCCCCGTTTATTCCGCGCACAAGGTACGCCAGCGCCGGACTGGCCGCGGCCCACAGGCCAAACGCGCCATCCACGTGCAGCCATGCGCCCCGGGTTTTCGCGGCATCGGCAATTGCTTCGATCGGGTCAAACGCTCCAGAATTTACATTGCCGGCCTGCGCGCAGACGATGCAGGGGCCAGAGCCGATGGAGAGGCTGTCGCGAAGGGCATCGGCCTGCATGCGGCCCTGGTCGTCGGTGGGGACGCGCCGCACTCGACCGGCGCCCAGACCCAGCATGCGAAGGGCATTGAAGATGGTGTAGTGCGACTCGTCTGACACCACGACGTCGATCGGTGGTGCGCCAAAGAGGCCCTGCGCCTCCACATCCCAGCCGGCCGCCGCAAGGACATGATGACGAGCGGTAGCCAGCGCCGTGAAGTTCGCGCCCTGGCATCCGGTGACAAACCCCGTACTCCAGTGTGCCGGGAGTCCCGCAAGCTCCTTCAGCCATCCGGCCGTGATGTCTTCGACAACCGCCACCAGCGGCGAGAGCACGTGCACGCCCGCGTTCTGATCCCAGGCAGACACGAGCCAGTCGGCTGCGGTGGCCGCCGGCACCGAGCCCCCGACGACGAAGCCGTGATAGCGCGGGCCTTGTGTGGCGACGGTGCCTCGCTCAGCGGCGTGGGCGAGGGCGTCGATGGTGGCGCCCTCTCGATCACCCGTGTCAGGCAGGGGGCCGCCCAGGGCAGCGCGAAGCTCATCGGCGGTCGCGGTGGCGCCGACGTGGCGGTCGGCAATGGTCTCCAGGTAGCGGGTGGCATGCGAAGCGGCGCGGTTCAGGAGTGCGGTGCGGTTGGTCACCTCGCCAGCCTACTGTAGACCGCCCGCGCTTGATCAAGTTCGTGTGCGAACGCGTCCCGTTCGGCGCTGGTGCGCCAGGTACCACGAAGGGCGCGCACTTTGATCGCGTCCACCACCCCACCCAGGAACACCGCGTCGGCCTGCGAGACGAAACGCCGGCCGTTGTGTTCGACGTAGATGGGCGACGACTGCGCGAACACGTAACTGTCGCCCACATAAGAGTGAGGTCCACCGACAACCCTCGCCGCCACCCATCCTCCCTCGGGCAGGGACACCGTGCCCTTGAAAGCAGCGGCGAGGCCGCCGGCTGCCGGCGACACCCGGTGTGCGACCACGCCATTGGCGATGACCTCGAGCCGCTCGAACGGCGCAATAGAAATAGCCTCCGCGTTGATGTGAAGAGTGCCTGCCTGCGTGAGTACGGCGCCTGGTTCCTGTCCGTTCACGGTCAGCGTGACCAGAGGCGCGTTGGTACTGAATGTACGCCCGGCCTTGATGGCCGAGAGCCACGCCGGCACCGAAAGCGCGCCGTTCACCTTCGCGTACGTTCGCGCGGTGCCTGGAGGCGGGTCGCGCCACACATCCGGGAAGTTGTCCGTGCCTCCAGTGGCCGCAATGCGGAATCCGCAGTTGAGCAACCGGTAGTACATCTCCGCCGACGCAAGTTCGTCGGAATACACGCTGTTGACGTCGTAAAAGTCGCCCTTGCCGAGCGCCACGTCCACGGGAATCAGCGAGCCGGCCCACCCGTTCGGGGCGTCACTGCGATTCAGGTACGGATGCATGAAGCCGGCGATTCCGCCCTGGGCGCGCGCGTTGTCGAGGTACGGCACGTCACTAGCCACCTGCGCGTACGGCGTGTTCGGGGCACCGCCGACCAACGGCAGCTTGAACTGCTTGATGCCGAGCAAGCCGATGTGCCCGAGTGATCCGCGAAACTCCTCGGCGAACTGCAGAACGTGCGTGGAGGTGGATTCGCGAATCGGCTCGCCCGTCAGGTCCTGCCACCGTCCCATAAGGCGCATGCCGTCCATGTGGATCAGCACGTTTGTCACGTGGAGGTCTTCGGCGAGTGACTGATCGAACAGCCACCGATGCGTCAAGCCGAAGCGGCCCTGGTGCAGGTCGTGGGCGTGGGTGTCGCCCGAATACCAGCCGCGCGCAGGCAGGTCGGACTGCCGGGCCAGTCGAAGTACTGCCTGTGCGGTGGCGCCCGCCGTGACCGTTACCCGGGTTGCGGCTGGGAGGTACTCCACACCGCGGATGGCCGTGATGGTCACAGGGCCCGCCGGTACCTGCACCTCGAACTCGCCTGCGGTATGGAAGTAGTGCGTCTCGGTGGCCGACATGACCCGGGCGAATCCGTTGTCTGGCGCATAACTCCGGCCGTCGCTCGCCGTCACGGTGACGCGCGCAGGCATCGCAGTGTCACCGGAGCCCAGCACTTGAACGCGCACCCGGCCACTCGGCGTACGCATGCGGCGCGACGTGATCGTCACCGGCGTCCACGATGTTCGTGGGCCTCCCGGCATCGCAGCGGTGTAGAGGGTCATCGGACCGCTGTGGTTCGAGGTGAACGCCACCCGCGAGCCATCCGGACCCACGGCCGGTGAAAACTCGCCCATCGGATCGGACGTCACGACAAACGAATTGCCGCCGGCGGTGGCGATCATCGCGATGTCATTCGACTCCCGCTCGTCGGACCCGTAGACCAGCGCCTGTCCGTCGGGCGTCCAGCGTGGCCGCATCCGATATTCAGATTCCTCGTAGTGGAGCAGCGTGGGTTCGCCGCCTGCGAGTGGTTGTGTCCAGATGCCTCCGGTGCCGAGTTTATTGCGCACAGGTGCCACGAACGCGAGCGTGGCGCCGTCGGGTGAGACGGCCGGCTGAATCTGATCGCCCTGACCCGTGGCGACCGGCGTGACTGCATCGTCCGCGAGACTGACGCGCAGGATGTCGAATCCGCGATTGCGGGAGCTCACGAACAGAATCGACTGCCCGTCGCGCGCCCACGCGGGCCCCAGGTCCACCGCCGCATCGCTCGCCAGCTGCCGAACCGGGCCTCCGTCGGCAGACACCACGCCAATCTCAAGGTTGCCCCCCACATCCATCGTCAGCGCGAGGGACCGTCCGTCGGGGCTCCAGTCGGGTTCGAAGTGATAGGCCGGGCCCTGCGTCAACGCGATGGCCTCGCCGCCGCCTGCCGGCACCTTCCAGATATCGCCCTGCATCGAGAAGGCAATCCATCGGCCATCAGGACTCCACGCCGGTTCGGCGGGGCCGGTCGTCACCTCGGGGAACATGTGGCGCTCGATGCGATCGGAGAAGCCGAATCGATTCGGGCCGGCCAGGAGCGAACCGACCGCGAGTGTTACCATCGCGGCAATTCCCACACCGGTGATCACCATGCGCTTGCCCATCACACTTCTCCTCATAACAGTGGGCGCGGCACTTGCGCCTTCGGCGCCCGGCCAATCCACTGCCGATCGGGCCCGTCTGCTGACGCCGACCGACCCGGCGTTCACCGTTCCTGCGCCCGCCGTGTCGCGTGTGCGACTCGAGACCAGCAAGGGGCCGCTCGTCATCGAGGTCATTCGCGCCTGGGCACCGCTTGGCGCCGACCGGTTCATCAATCTGGTCCGACACGGATACTACGACGATGTGAGGCTGTTTCGGGTACGGCCGGCGACGTGGGTGCAGTTCGGGATCGCGGGTGAGCCGAAGGTGGCGCAGGCGTGGCGGCACGCGACGTTCCCTGATGATCCCGCAGGGCAGTCAAACGTCCGCGGCACGGTGGCGTTCGCTTTCGCCGTGCCGAATGGCCGAACCACGCAGGTGTTCATCAACCTCAGGGACAACGCGGCCACGCACGACAAGGAGCCGTTTGTGCCCTTCGGCCGTGTCGTGGAAGGGATCGAGGCTGCGGATGCGTTCTACTCGGGCTACGGCGAGGGCCTTGGCGGCATCCGCGCGGGGAAACAGGACGCGGGGTTCGCCGAAGGCAACGTCTTTTTCGACCGGGAATTTCCGAGGCTCGATCGAATCAAGAGCGCGGTCGTGAATCGGTAGTAAAATCCATCGCATGAAGACGACGAAGACAGTCAAGGTGTGCCTGGTCGCCGCCGCCGTCGTGGCGGTCGTCGCTCTTGCCGATCAGGCTTCGGCGCAGGTGCCGCCGGCACCGCCGGTACAGGTCGTGCAGCCCGGTGCGCCCGGGAAGCCGAGCCGCGAATTGGGCGAGTCTGAGCGGCCCAAAGCGGTGGCCTCTAAACACTCGCCCGCAGATACCAAGTTCATGCAGGGGATGATCGGCCACCACGCACAGGCGGTGGAGATGGTGGACCTGCTCAAGACGCGCACCACGCGCGAGGACATGCGCATGCTGGGGATGCGCATCGAGGTGTCGCAGAACGACGAAATCAAGATGATGCGGCTGTGGCTGCAGGCGCGCGGCGAGACTGTCCCGAACGAGCATGCCCATCACATGCCGGGCGGGATGATGCCCAGCATGCTGACGCCTGAGGAAATGGATAGACTGCGCGCGGCCAAGGGCACGGAGTTCGATCGGTTGTTCCTTGAAGGTATGATCAGGCACCACGGCGGTGCCCTGGTCATGGTGCAGGAACTGCAGTCGTCGCCGGGCGCGATGCAGGAGGCTGAGATTCATGATTTTGCAACACACGTGGACGCTGACCAGCGGATGGAAATTCTCCGCATGAACACCATGCTGAAGGGCATCAAGAAATGAAAACGCAGTCGATCTGGATTGGATGTGTGGTGGCGGGCCTGTTTGTGTGGGCCGCCGAGGGTGGGGCGCAGCAAGTGCAGCAGCCGGGGCAGGACCCGCGCGTGGGCCTCAAGGCCGGCGCGACCGATGCCGGTGTGGCGGCGCGCAACATGGAACTGGTGGCGACCTTACCCAAGCCTCCGGGCTTCGGCGATGCGACCGGCACGGGCGGTCTGGCGTTCGCGAATTCGGACCTCGCCTTCAAGGGCGGCAACCTGTTCCTCGGTAGCTTTGCCGGGTTCAACTTCTACGACATCGAAGACCCGCGCAAGATTCGGCTGCGGACGTCGGTACCGTGCCCGGGCGGCCAAGGTGACCTGTCGGTGTTTGGCAACCTGCTCTTCATGTCGGTTGAGCAGGGTAACGGCCGCGTGGATTGCGGTACGCAGGGCGTCACCGGTGCGCCCGATGCTCCGAGCCTGGAGCGCTTCCGCGGCGTGCGCATCTTCGACATCACCGACATCAACAAGCCCGTCCAGGTGGCCGCCGTGCAGACGTGCCGTGGCTCACATACGCACTCGCTCGTACCAAACCCGAAAGACCCGTCGATGATTTACGTGTACGGGTCTGGCACCGGCGGCGTGCGGTCGGACAAGGAACTGGAAGGGTGCTCGTCGGGCGATCCGAACGCCGACCCGAATACGGCGCTCTTCAGCATCGATGTCATCGCGGTGCCGCTCAAGAACCCGGCTGCGGCGAAAATCGTCAGTCGTCCCCGCATTTTTGCCGACACGCAGACGGGTGCCATTGCCGGGCTGTGGCCGGGCGGCGGACACGGCGAGGGTACACAGCGCACCTCAACTACGAACCAGTGCCACGACATCACCGTGTACCCCGAACTGGGCCTCGCCGCCGGCGCGTGCTCGGGCAACGGCATCCTGCTCGACATTTCAGACCCGGTGAATCCGAAGCGCCTCAGCGAGGTCTCGGACATCAACTTCGCGTACTGGCACTCGGCCACGTTCAACAACGACGGCACCAAGGTCATCTTCACGGACGAGTGGGGCGGCGGCACGTCACCGCGCTGCCGCGTGACTGACCTGCCGAGCTGGGGTGCCAACGCCATCTTCGAGATTCGCGACAAGAAGATGATCTTCCGCAGCTATTACAAGCTGCCCGCGGCGCAGACGGACTTCGAGAACTGCGTGGCGCACAACGGCTCGCTCATCCCAGTGCCCGGCCGCGACATCAAGGCGCAGGCCTGGTATCAGGGGGGCGTGTCGGTCTTCGACTTCACCGACGCCACCCGTCCGGTGGAGATTGCGTTCTTCGATCGCGGTCCGGTCTCCGCCGACAAGCTCGTGACGGCCGGCTACTGGTCCACGTACTGGTACAACGGCTTCATCTACGGGTCGGAAATTGCGCGTGGGGTGGACGTGTTTGAACTCAAGCCCAGCCAGTTCCTTTCCGAGAACGAGATTGCCGCCGCGAAGCTCGTGCAGATGAATGAGTTCAACGCGCAGTCACAGCCCCAAATGGGATGGCCGCAAGTGCCGGTGGTGGCGCGCGCGTACATGGATCAGCTGACGCGCAGCCAGAGCCTGAAGCCCGAACAGGCCACCGCGCTGAACGCAGCGCTGACATCTGTCGAGCGCGCCAGCGCGGCCGACCGCGCCGCCGCAGTCACGGCTCTTGAAGCGCTCCTGCCAGCCATCGAAAAGCAGGGCGGCTCGGCGAACCCCATCGACGCCGCTCGCTACCGCGCGATGGTGGCGACAATCAGAGGCTTCGCGAAGTAGTCCAGGATCTACCGCTCGCTCTCAAGTCGTGGGCGAGCGGCCACGAGCGCTGGTTCTGGTCCGCGCTCACCATCGGGTAGTCAAGCGTCAGGCTCTCCCTCGTCTCGGTGATGATCGACGCAACGGCCGCGCGCATGAACCATTTGTTGTCGGCCGGGATGATGTGCCACGGCGCTCGGTCGGTGCTCGTGGATGTGAAGACGTCTTCGTACGCCTTCATGTAGTCCTTCTAAAAGCCATGCTCGGTCACGTCGCCATCTGAGAACTTCCAGTTGTTGCCCGGGTCTTTGATGCGCTCCAGGAAACGCTGCTTCTGCTCCTTCCTCGAGACATTCAGGAAGAACTGCAGCACCACGATGTCGTTTTCTACCAGGGAGCGCTCGAAGTGGTTGATGTGCGCAAAACGCTCCTGCCAGAGTGTTTGTCCAGCTTCATATCTTTCGGCAGTTGCTGGCCCTGAAGGATGGCCGGATGCACGCGCACGATCACCACTTCTTCGTAGTGTGAGCGGTTGTGGATGGCGATGCGCCCGCGCTCAGGCACCGCCTTCATGGCCCGCCAGAGCTACGTGTGGTTGCGTTCCTCCGCCGAGGGCGCCTTGAAGCTGAATACCTGGCAGCCCTGCGGATTGATCCTCGACATCACGTGCCTGATTGTGCCGTCCTTGACGGCTGCGTCCATCGCCTGAAAGATGATGAGGATCGAGGAGGCGTCTGCGCATACAGACGGTCCTGCATCTTCGAGAGCTAAGCCACGCCCTCCTTGAGTCGTTCCTGCGCATGCCCCTCATCCTTGAGGCCTCCGGTCTAATCCGCAGGATGGTCTTTGAGTCGAAAACTCTTGCCGCTGGTAATCGTGAGTCGCTTCGTGATCTTGCGCAGGTGTTTGATCCCGTTATCTTAAGGCCTGACGATGAACGCCACTTCGCGCATCGCCTCGTTGGTGCCATCGGTGACAACGACCTGAAGACGATATGCGCCCGGGGTGAGCTGGTTCAGGGGCAGCGAGATGTCTAGGGAGGGCTGGGTGCCGAATTCCAGCACGCGGTCAAACGTCGCCACTACCGTGCCGTCTGGCGCCAGGGCCGAGATGGTGGCAGTCAGTGCCGTTGCGTTGCGCTGAACGGCCTTAAAGTACAAGCGCAACGTGTCCCTCGCGACAAACGCCCGGTCGAGCGTCGGGTCGAAGGGAATAGCCAGCGGCGGCGCCGACAGCGTCGTGGGCACAACAGGAGCACCTCGTGCCCTCGGCGGAATGGTGTCTCGTGTCACTGCCTCCACGCTCGTCGTCTGAATCCTCACGGGCGTCAGGTCGCGCGCGATCGGGATGTGTGGGCCGTCGGCGTACGCAATCACCAGATCCGTCAACTGCAGGTCGTCTTTTGAAAAGTCAGGCACATCGAAGGAGAGATAGACGGACCCACCGGCGTTGAGTTTCTCGCTCGTGGCCGAGGCGCGCAATTGGTAGTGGCCCGACGGCAGCGGCATTTCAGACATGATCTCGTACGTCACCTTGTCTGGGACGACGACAAGTCCGGGCCGGGGCCGCAGCGTTACCTTGGCGCCTGAGCTCTGCCGTTCGCGCACCTTGGCGCCCTTCATATCAATCGCGTACATTCCGTATTCGATGTCGTCGAGCAGCCGGTCCGAGTCGCCTTCCTTCATGGCGGTCGTCGGCACCGTGAGTTCCAGCGCGATGACGACGCGCGCGTGTTTTCCTCCGGCTGGGCCTGGCGGCATCGGAATCGCCTGCAAGCGAAGCGGAAGGTCGTTCTTGGGAAGCGCGCCACCCACCAGGCGGTTGAGTTCGCTCGTCGGCTTGGGCGGATCAGGCGCTCCTTCGAGCTGATACCCGCGCCGATACCGAAGCGTCAGTTCAGGCCGACCCTTCACCTCAACGGCGATCGGGCGATAGCCCCTGCCGTTCATGTCAGACGGGTAGAAACCCAGCAGGTAGTAGTTGTCGAGGTCGGTGATGATTTGCGAAATGCTGCCGGTGAAGTCGTCGGTGTTGACCACCGCAAAGCCACCGGTTTCCTCCGACACGATCTTCAGGCCCTGCTGGGCCTTGCGCACCCAGGCGTTCCAGGCCGTTGGTGAGCCCTGCACTTCATCGCCGACGCACGGGTCATTCCCGATACCCCTCTCACCACGAGGGGGTGGGAAGCACTCCTCCGCCAGTTTGTGCGGCGTGATCAGGCCACGTGGATCGATGGAGTACGTCGCGACGTTCCCACGTCGCATCGCGTTCATCGTGTTCAGCAGCTGATACTCATAGGACGACGCCGGCGTTCGAGGATTCGAGGAGACGATATTGGAGATCTGCTCGCCACCGTCAAACAAGCCGCTGATGTCCTTCGCCACGTTCTCGGAGACCAGGATGAACGCTTTCCGGCGTTTGTCGTCGCGCCCGAGAATCGTCGCCGCATCTTCCAGCGCACGGTAGAGGTCACGATTGGCGTTGAGTTCCTGAATCTCGCACCCGGGATCCACGTTTGACGCGTCCGCTGTCTCGGCATCCCGCAGGATGGCGATCGGTTCACACACATCGAGCGGTCGCCGAGTCGGCCGGCGCCCCATGAACTTGTCGATAGATCCGAGCAGTCGCGACCGGTCATCGGTCACCTCCACACCGTGATCGCCACCGGTCTGGATCAGCGACATCGACGACTCTGGTCCCAGTTCGTTCACAATGTTGCGCGCGATGCCTTTCACCGTGTCGGTCCGGCCCCGATACGTGTGGAGGTCGTCGAGCACTATCACGACCAGTCGTCCGGCCTTCGCGCTTGTGTTGCTCGCCACGTCCACCCGCGTTTCTGGAGGAAGCGGTGGCAACTCAGTGGCCCGCGCAATTGACCACTGGACTTCTGTAAAGGTCTCGATGCTCTGCGCCTTCTTCCGATCCCTCAGGATGAAGTCGTCTTTCGTCAGGCCGTGAACCCGCTGGCCCGCCGTGTCGACAACGACCACGTCGATCTCAACCAATTCGGTGTTGGTGCGAAAGACCGGCGGCTGTTGGGGGGCCTGCTGGGCGGTGACGCTCACACCGATGACCGGCAGCGCGAAAGCAACAAACCAAGCTCGATTCATCGCTGACGAGTATACGGGGGGATCCACATAGGGGGACGGGTGTCGTCCTATAGAAAACTCCACGGACTTGCACTGAGAAGTCCTGGAAGTTTTCAAAGGATGACACCCGTCCCCGTTGTATAGTTCGCTTGCCCAAGGAGCCACTATGAAATACCTGTTCCGTCTCGTCCCAATTCTTGTGTTTGCGGCGCTTGCCGCGCCCCAGTCCATGGAGGCCCAGCAGGCTCCATCGGCGTCAATGTCCACCACGGCGACCGCCGGCCGGGAGTTGCCAAAGCCCAACTACGACCTCGCCTTCCGCTGGACGTCCACCAAGGTGGGCAAATACGTCTTCAGCACTGCGGTCGCGCCAAACTGGCTCGAGTTCAGCGACCGCTTCTGGTATCAGTACGAAACACCGGCCGGCATGAAATGGTGGATGGTGGACCCGGTCAAAAAGACGAAGACTCCGGTCTTTGAGAACGCCAAGCTGGCGGCACAGCTCACGCGCATCCTGCGCACGCCCTATGACTCTGAGCATCTGCCTGTGACGCAGTTGCGGTTCTTCGACAACGACACGAAGATCCGGTTCAGCGTCTCGTTGCCGCGTGAGTCCCGTGTGGTGACGTCCTCGGGTGCAGAAATGAACGGCCTGACGCTGACCGAGGCTGAGATTCGGCAGCAGGAGCAGAGCGGCCGTGGCGGCCGTGGCGGTGGCCGCGGTGGAGAACAGGGTGGCCGCGCAGGTGGCGCCGGTCCGGCCACACCGACTGGCAACAAGACGTGGTGGCTTGAGTACGACATTGCCACCGGCACTGTGGTGCTCAACGAGAAGCACGAGCCGGAGCCCACGGCACCGGCATGGGCGCAGGTGTCGCCCGACAAGCAGACGATCCTCTTCGCCCGTGGCCAGAACCTGTTCATGATGGATGCCAAGGGCTACGCCGTTGCGCAGAAGACGCCGAATGACGCGTCCGTAGTCGAAGTGCAGCTCACCACCGATGGCGAAGAGCACTATGGTTACGCACCGACGCAGCAGGGCGGCCAGGACGATGAAGAGCAGGATCAGGGCGGAGGCCGAGGGGGCCAGACCGGGACGGGCGCAGCCGCGGCGGGTCATGAAAACGACAAGAAGTTCGGGCCGCGTCGTCGCTCGGTCGGCGTTTCGTGGTCGCAGGACCACAAGAAGTTCTCGTTACAGCGCACCGACTCGCGCAAGGTGGGGGACCTGTGGGTCATCAACTCGCTCTCGAATCCCCGCCCGCGCCTCGAGACCTACAAGTACGGCCTGCCGGGCGAAGCGAATCAGCCCCAGTCGGAACTCCAGGTATTCGACATCGCGTCGCGCAAGCCGTTGAAGCTCTTGACCGACGCGTTCAAGGACCAGAACCTCGGGTCGTCTTCGATGGCGCTCACCAATCTGCAGCGTCTGAAGAATGACACCGCCACGCGCTGGATCACACCGGCCGGCGACAAGATGTTCTACACGCGGCTGAGCCGCGACCAGAAGCGGTTCGATGTAGTGGAAGCAGATACGATGACCGGCGAAGCGCGCGTGGTGGTGGCCGAGCGGCTCAACACCTACATCGAAAGCCAGCCCATACGCCTCATTACCAATGCGACAGGTGGCAAGGAAATCATCCACTGGTCGGAACGGGATGGGTGGGGCCATTACTACCTGTATGACCTGAAGGGGACTCTGATCCGGCAGCTCACCCAGGGCGAGTTCGTCAGCACCGGCATCGTCGGCGTGGACGAAAAGAGCCGACTGATGTTTGTCCACGCGGTAGGCCGCGAAAAGGGTGAAGATCCCTACTTCCAGCACCTCTATCGCGTCAATCTCGATACGGGTGACATGAAGCTCGTAACGCCCGGCAACGGGTCGCACACGGCATTAATGAACGACAAGGCGACGTTTGCGGTGGATAACTGGTCGCGTATCGACATGGCGCCTGAGTCGGTGCTGTATGACTCGCTCGGCAACAAGGTGATGGACCTTGAGAAGACCGACGTCTCCTCGTTACTCGCCGCCGGCTTCAAGTATCCCGAAGCCTTCACCGTGAAGGCCGACGATGGCGTCACGGACCTGTATGGCGTGATGTATAAGCCGTTCGACTTCGACCCGGCGAAGCGATATCCCATCATCGAATACGTCTACCCTGGTCCGCAGACCGAGAGCGTCACGAAGACGTTCTCCCCGCGCCAGGCCAACGTGATGCTGGCGCAGTTCGGCTTCATCGTGGTTGAAGTGGGCAACCGCGGCGGTAACCCGCAACGGTCGAAGTGGTATCACAACTTCGGGTATGGCAACCTGCGCGACTACGGATTGGCAGACAAGAAGGCGGCCGTCGAGCAACTCGCCAAGCGCCATCCGTGGATCGATCCGAACCTGGTCGGCATTTATGGCCACTCCGGCGGCGGATTTATGTCCACTGCGGCGATGTTTGTGTATCCGGACTTCTTCAAGGTGGCCGTGTCCACGTCTGGCAACCACGACAACAGTGTGTACAACCGTGCGTGGAGTGAAAAGCACGACGGCGTGAAGGAAATCGAGAAGGACGGTCAAGTCACCTTTGAATACGACATCGACAAGAACCAGGACCTGGCTAAGAACCTCAAAGGCAAGTTGCTGCTGATGACCGGCGACATCGACAATAATGTGCATCCGGCGGGCACATACCGCGTGGTGGACGCCCTCATCAAAGCCAACAAGCGGTTCGACTTCCACATCATCCCGGGCAAGAGGCACGGGTATGCGGACGCAGGCGACTGGTCGGCCGCCATGCGCGCCGATTACTTCTGCCGGCACCTCCTTGGGTGGGCGCCGACTGACGCCGACATCATGGAACTGCAGCGCGAGGTGGCGATCCGCCGGTGAGTGTCCGGAAACGCAAAAAGACGTCGGGTGTCTTTTTAGAGGAAAAAGACACCCGACGTCTTTTTGCGAGGTCGTTTCTGTCGGTGGCAGGCGCGGTCGTCGCTGCGGTCGCCGCCCTGATTTACTGGGGCGGCGGCGCCAATTCGAGCGCACCGGCCGTCGTCCGGGACGGCGCGCCCGCGTGGTCGCCCGACGGCAAGCAACTCGCGTTTTACTCAGAGGTCGGCGGCAAACCCGCCGACCTCTTCGTTGTGGATGCGACCGGTCTCAAGGTCCGGCAACTGACCGACACGCCCGAGGCCGAGGGCTATCCGGCCTGGTCCCCCGATGGCCGGCAGATCGCCTTCGAATCACACACGGCCGACGGCAATTTCGACGTGTACGTGATGAAAACCGACGGCTCCAATGTGCGCCGGCTGACTCGCGAGCCGCGGCGCGACGTTGGACCTGCGTGGTCGCCTGATGGCGCGAAGATCGCCTTCATGTCGGATCGCGATGGCAAGGAGTTCAACCTTTACTTGATGAACGCCGACGGTTCTGGGGTGGAGCTTTTGACCTTGGGAGAGACAGACTGGTTTCCTCAGTTCTCTCCGGACGGGCGCCGGATCGCCTTCCATCGGTGGAGTGACGTCCACGTCATCAGCCTCGACGACCGAAGGCCGGTCCGGTTGACCGTGGACCCCGACAACGGGATGTACCCGTCCTGGTCGCCCGATGGCGTCCGACTCACCTTCATGAGCCGGCGGGGAGGCCCGACCTCTATTTTCACCATGAACGCCGACGGCTCGAACCAGCAGGAGTTGGTGCGCCTAGCCACCGGGAGCGCCATCGACCCCCGTTGGTCGCCAGACGGCAAGACGATTGCCTTTGTGAGCGTCCCCGAGCAGGCGGTTTCCGAGGCACAGGCGGCCACCCAAAGTCGCGTGCTCTACACTGTCAATGTCGAAACTAGAGCGATCGCGCCGTTGAGATAGATAATGAGACGTGTCTCATCTTAGTGATAGGATTCTCGGCAGAGCCGACCGTGACCCTCGCGCCTGCCACCCCCATTTCCCTCTGTGACCTTGCCGCCGGCGCCGTGGCCCGATTGCATGAGGCGCAGCTCGATCCGGAAAGCTGTCACCAGTTGCGCTCGCTCGGCCTGACCGAAGCGTGCACCTTCCGCCTCTGCAAAACAGGCGAGCCCTGTATCGTCCAGGTCCGGTCCACAAGGATTGGCATTTCCGGCTCTGTGGCTCGACACATTTTTGTGGTGCCGCTTCCTGCCGGCGCGAGTTGAGATGAGTGCGTCCTCGGTGGCGCTGCTCGGGAATCCCAACACCGGCAAGACCACACTCTTTAATCGTCTCTGCGGGGCCCGCGCCAAGACCTCGAACTTCCCGGGAACGACCACGGCCATGCGCGTGGGCCGCAGCCAGGTGGGCTCTGAATCCATTGAGGTCATCGATCTGCCGGGGCTGTACTCATTGCAGGGTGAGTCGCCGGAGGCCACCATTGTCCGCGGCGTCCTGCGCGGCGACGCCGATTTGCGCCCATCCGCGGTGATCGCGCTCGTGGACGCGTCCAACCTGTTCCGCAATCTCGTACTCGTCGGCGAACTTCTCACGTTTGATGAGCCGGTCGTTGTGGCGCTCAACATGGTGGACATCGCCGAGCGCACGGGACTGCGCCTTGACGTGCCGACGCTTTCGCGGCGCTTCGGGGTGCCGGTTGTGCCGATGGTGGCGTCGAAGGGCATCGGCCTTGATGACCTGCGCACCATCATGGCGTCGCTGGCCACGGGCGCAACTGCGCGGGTGCGGCCACCCGACCTGCCGGCGTCAGGTGCCACCCTTGAGCAATTCACCGCGTGGACAGACGATGTGCTGAATGATGCGTATCCGGGCGGCGCACCGGCTGCGGCGTCGGACGCGCGGACCGAACGTATCGATCGGGTACTGACGCATCCGTTATCGGGCACGCTTGTGTTCCTGACTGTGATGGGCGCGTTGTTCTGGACGCTGTTTGAACTGGCCGCAATACCAATGGACTTGATTGAGCTCACGTTTGGCTACCTCGGGGCCGGTGTGAGTTCGGTGATGCCTGCCGGTGCGATTCGAGAGCTCCTCATTGACGGCGTGATTGGCGGCATCGCCGGCACGGTGGTATTCCTGCCGCAGATTTGCCTGCTGTTTTTCATGATCAGCCTGCTCGAGGACACAGGCTACCTGGCGCGGGCCGCGTTCGTGAACGATCGAATTTTCCGCCGGTTCGGATTGCCCGGGCAGGCGTTTGTGCCCCTGCTCACTGCGCACGCGTGCGCGCTGCCGGCCATCATGAGTACGCGGCTGATTCCCGATCGGCGCGACCGCCTGGCGACGATCATGGTGGCGCCATTCATGAGTTGCTCGGCGCGGCTGCCTGTGTACATCCTGCTGACCGGGCTGTTGTTTGCCGACCGCCCAGAGCTGGCCGGCCTCGCATTTGCGGGCTGCTATCTGCTCGGTTCGGCCGCTGCGTTTTTCAGCGCGTGGCTGTTCGGCAAGATCGCGCTCAAGGGCACACCTCGGCCGATGGTGCTGGAACTGCCCACCTACAAGCGGCCGTCATGGACCAATGCGGTGCTCACGGCCAGGGATCAAGGGCAGGCATTCCTCCAGACCACGGGCACGGTCATCGTGGCGATTTGTGTGGTGATGTGGTGGCTGAGCGCGTATCCCAAGGTGGATGCGCCTGTGGAAGCGGTCGAGCTGCGCCTGGCCGCCGAGGCGAGGGTGGCTCCTGCAGAGGCCGACGACCTTCTGACGCGCGCCGACGCGATTCAAGCCCAGGCGGAGCAGTCCGGCAGCTTCTCCGGCATGATGGGCCGGACGATTCAGCCCGTGTTTCAGCCCCTCGGCTACGACTGGCAGCTGACGGTCGGCGTGCTCACAAGTTTTCTTGCGCGCGAGGTGTTCGTGTCCACGATGTCGGTGATTGTGGGAGGCGGGGCAGAGGCGGAACCCGATGAGGGCATCCGCCAGCGTATTCGTACCATGACGCGAGACGACGGGTCGCTGGTGTTCACGCGCGCGACCGCTGCATCGGCGCTGGTCTTCTTTGTGCTGGCGATGCAGTGCCTGCCGACACTGGCGGTGACGCGCAAGGAGACGGGCAAGGTGAAGTACGCCGTCGTGCAACTCGTGTACATGTCCGGCCTGGCGTACGTGACTGCGCTCGTGGTGTATCAGTCGCTGAGGGCGATGGGGATCAGCTGATGGGCTGGCAGGACTGGCTCGTCACTGCTGTGGCCGCCCTGGCGGCGGCTATCGTGCTCTGGCGGACGCTTGGGTCGTGGAAGGACTCGAAACCTGGTTCGCCCACCGCGCCGGCGTGTGATGGGTGCGCGGTCGCGGAATTGGCGAAAGACAAGACATCGAAGTCCTGAAGTCCCGAGGTCCACGGAAGCCGTCTTCCATAAACCTCGGGACTCCCGGACTCCGGACGTCGTTATCTGTTGATCTCGTTCAGCATCGGATCCGCACGCACGGTGATCGCGCTCGTGTAGGTCTGACCGTTTGCCGTCATCGTGACGCGGTATGTGCCTGGCGTGACGCCAGCGGCTCCACCGCCGCCACCAAAGCCACCACCACCACCACCACGCCCGCCGGCGACCGGCGCCGGGTTGGGCGCGAGGAGACAGGGGCCGCCAAAAGCGGCGCCGCGTCCACCGCCGAAGCCACCACCACCGGCTTGGGGCGCGGGCGCTCCAGCGGGGGTGTTCCACCGCATCGCCCACTCCACCTTTTGGACGCCAGCCTTGGCTGGGAAGGACGCCGAGCAGGTATTGCGACCTGCCGCGTCGCTCACCTCGAATTTGACTTCGCCGGTCACGCGATCACTTAGGTAGTAGTTGATCGCCGCATTCCGGCTCGGGTTTTGTCCGATGAACGAGATCTCACCGCCGTTGTGCTGCGGCTGGATGTTGAGCCACTGCGTCGCGACGCGGTTGTCGAACAAGTGCGCGGCTGCGCTGCGCACGGCCGGTGTCATCTGCTGGAGTGGCGTGATGTCGTCCATGACCCAGATGCCGCGCCCGTGTGTGCCGGCGATGAGGTCGCCGTCGCGCGGATGAATGAGCAGGTCGTGCACGGCTACCGTCGGCAGATTGTTGTTCAGCCGTTGCCATGCCTGGCCGCCGTTCAGCGAATAAAACGCAGCGAACTCCGAGCCGGCGAAAAGCAAGTCGGGGTTCTTCGGGTCCTGCTTCACCACGTACATCGGGTGGCCATCGGGGATGTTGCCCGTGATGTTCGTCCACGTCTTGCCGAAGTCCGTCGTCTTATAGACGAACGGTTTATACATGGCAAACCGGTGCCCAGTGACGGTGGCGAACGCCGTGCCGTTGGTGTGCTTGGACGCTTCGACACGGCTCACCCAGATGTCCGGACGCGAGTTGCCCGGCATCCCGGCGGTGCCCACCTTCGCCCAGGTCTTGCCGTAGTCGCGTGTCACCTGGATGTTGCCATCGTCGGTGCCGATCCAGACCTGACCGGGTTCGACGGTGGATTCCGAGATCGTAATGATCGTCGCGTGGTACTCGGCGCCGCCACCGGGGTTTTCGTCGGGCGTCATGCCGCCAGAGAGCCGGCTGGTGCGCTCGGGATCGTTCTGCGTCAAGTCTGGGCTGATGAGCCGGTAGGTGGCGCCGCCGTCGAGCGACATGATCAGGTGGTTGGACCCGATCATGATGGCCTTCGGATTGTGCGGCGACAGGATGAACGGCGTGGACCAGTTGTAGCGAAGCGGTCCCATCTGCTGCGGCTGCACGCCCCAGTTCAGGGCTTCCGCCTTCTTCTCCATCTCGGGCGTGATGTATTCGTTCCAGTTCGAGATGTTCGTCTTGCTCGGGCGAATGCTGGTGCGCGACCGCGTCTCGGCGTCCGATCGCCCGATGTTGCCGCCTTGTCGATCCGGTTGCGACTCGGAATAAATGTTTCGATAGTTGGTCGGGTCCTGTTGTGTGTGGTAGCCGTCACCGCCCGAGATATTGAACCAGTCACTCAGGTAGATGCCCTGCGCGCGGGTGGCCGACGGACCGCACGAGCTGCCGGCATCCTGCAGGCCGCCGCACAGGTAGTACGGCTCACGCATGTCGGCGGAAATTGAATAGTACTGGGTGACGTTCAGGTTCTCGAATCGGTGGTCATTCACGCCATCGTCGTGCGTCAGATTGAGTCCGCCGTCGCTGCCGATGTAGTAGCGATTCTTGTTGTGCGGGTCGAGCCACATCGCGTGCCAGCAGTGGCCGCCGTTGCCACCGCCGCCACCGACGAATGTCTTGCCGCCATCACGCGAGCGGCGATAGCCGATGTTGTAGCTGAAGATGTACTTGTCGTCGAGCGGGCTGATCCCGATGTGGTTGTAATAGAAGGGGCGGGTGAGATAGCGGTCGAGGAACGTCCACGTATCGCCGCCATTCTCGGTGCGGTAGATGCCGGCGCCGAGCTTGGTCATATCGGCGTACTCAGGGTTCGGCGTGCCGCCGCCACCGCCGCCTCGTCCACCACCTCCGCCCGCCTGCGCGGGCTGGCCCGGCGTGGGCAGCGTGGCCGGCGGCTGGAAGCCGTGCTCGATGTGCGCCATCAAAACCTTCGGGTTGGAGCGTGCGATGGCCAGGCCAATCTTGCCCATGTCGCCGGCCGGCAGCGTGTTCGTCAGCTTCTTCCAGTTGCGTCCGCCATTCGTGCTCTTGAAGATGCCGCTGTTGGGACCGCCGCTGTTCAGGCGCCACGGGTAACGGATGCGCTGCCAGAATGAGACATACAGAATCTCGGGGTTGCTCGGATCCATCACCATGTCGATGGCGCCCGTCTGCGGGTCGTTCGGCAACCCTTCGGTCTGCTTCACCCAGGTCGTGCCGCCATCAGTGGTCTTGAAGACACCGCGGCTGCCGATGGGACCGTAGATGTTGCCGATGGCCGCCACATAAACCGTGTTCGGATCTTTCGGGTGCAGGATGATCTTGCCGATGTTGAACGAGTCCTTGAGGCCCACGTTTGTGAACGTGGTACCGCCGTCGGTGGACTTGTACACGCCGTCGCCCCATGCGGCGGAGTTGCGACCGCATTCTTCACCGGTGCCCACCCAGATGATGTTGGGGTTGGTCTGATTGATTTTCACGTCGCCGATTGATGCGGCGCCGTACTTGTCGAAGATGGGGGTCCAGGCGGCGCCGGCACTGGTGGACTTGAACACACCACCCGACGCCGATCCGACGATGACATGCGCGAAGTCATTTTCGAGCGCGTCAACCGACGAGATGCGACCGACAAGGTTGGCGTTGCCAACATTGCGCCAGCGCAGATCCTGAATCATCGGATCTGCGGTTGAGGCCGGCTGCGCCGACAGTGTGGTACCGGAGGAGGCGAGCGCGACCACTGCGGCCACCAGGCCTGCGGCAGCGACACGTATCCGGGACATGGGGGTAACGGGCATAAATCTCTTTCTCCTTGCGGCGAGAGGCCGACCGACAGTGGGAATAGGGAACCGCGCGGATTGTGCCAAAAATGAACGTAAACGTCCAGCCTCACGGGCTTGAGGAATCCCTCTTGAGGCCCCCGTGCTCAACCCATTGTCGAAACAGGGTGATCGCCTGGCCTCGATGCGCGACGGCGAGTTTCTCCCCGTCGCCGACTTCACCGAACGTCCTGGCGTAAGGCGGGTAGTAGAAGACCGGGTCATAACCGAATCCGTTCGTGCCTTGCGCCTCGGGCCAGATTTCCCCTTCGATCGTGGACACGGTTTCAAATAACACCCGCCCAGTACTGCCGTTAACCACTGCGACCGCACACACATAGCGGCACGACCAGGGTCGTCTGTGTGTGGAGAGCTCTTTCCACAAGTTGGCGAACTTGTCGGGATACGTGGCACCCGGGTATCGGGCGCTGTGGACGCCCGGCCGTCCTCCGAGCGCATCCACCGCCAGGCCTGAGTCTTCGGCGAGGGTCACCATGCCGGTGGCGCCGGCATAGGCGTGCGCCTTGATGCGGGCGTTTTCCACGAAGGTCGCGCCGGTTTCGTCGGGTTCCGGTACCGGCCCCACGTCGTTGAGCAAGCAAATGGACAGCGGAAGGCCGGCCAGCAGGATTCGGATTTCCCGCAGTTTCCCTTCGTTCGTACTGGCAATGAGCAGCGGCATCCTTGTGTGGCAGCAGGTATAATCCCGCAGGTCCCTCGGTGATTTCTTCGGGAGGAGTTTCTCACATGGTCAGGAAAGGCAATCTCGTATTCTCGTCACTGGTCGTCGTTGGCGCCGCGGTGTTTGTGGCCGTGGTGACGGCTCAGACGCCACAGGCCGGCGATCACACTGGCATGTCGGCGTCGCAGGCGCAGAGTGTGGTGCAGGATCCGCCGGCGCAGGACCCGCCGGCCACGCCAGGTCGCGGTGGTGGACAGGGGCAGGCCGCCCGTCCTCAGCCGTACGCCACAGTGATTACGTCGGCCGCGATTACCGACGATGGCGTCTTCAAGGTGCATCGGATTGCGGACAAGCTCTATTACGAGATTCCGAAGGCGGAACTCGGTAAAGACTATTTGCTCGTCACCACCATCAAGAAGACCACCATCGGCGTGGGCTACGGCGGCCAGGCGGCCGGCACTCGCGTCATTCGGTGGGTGCCTCGAGGTGATCGCATCATGATTCTCGATATCGACTACAGCGTGATTGCCGACAACAACAATCCGATCGCGCAGGCCGTGGAAGATTCGAACAACCCGTCCATCATCCGCACGCTCAACGTGGCCGCGTACAGCCCGACCGGTGATCCGGTGGTCGAAGTGACGCCGCTCTTCACGACCGATGTGCCCGAGTTCTCCGTGCGCTCGCGCGTGGGCGGACGCGGCCTGGCGGCCGACCGCACGTTCCTGGAAAAAGCGGTCTCCTTTCCCGAGAACATCAATGTGGAAGCCACGCAGACGTTCACCGGCGCGGAACCCGCGGCGGGCGCAGGCCGCGCGGCCGGTGCCGCACGGGGCATGCGCGGTTCCAGCGCCACGGTGGTGACCAGTTACAGCATGGTGAAATTGCCCGAGACGCCGATGATGCCACGGTTGTTCGATGAGCGCGTCGGCTACTTCACGCAGGGCCTGACCGACTACGGCACCGAAGAGCATCGGTCAGTGGCCAAGCGCTACATCACGCGTTACCGCCTCGAGAAGAAGGACCCGGCCGCGGCCATCTCAGAGCCGATCAAGCCCATCATCTACTGGGTGGATCCGGCGACGCCGAAGAAGTGGGTGCCGTTTGTGAAGCAGGGCATCGAAGACTGGAAGGTGGCGTTTGAAGCCGCGGGTTTCCGCAACGCGATTATCGCCAAGGAAGCGCCGGCGAACGACCCCGACTGGAGTGCAGAAGACGCTCGGTATTCGGTGATTCGCTGGCTGCCGTCCACCACCGAAAACGCATCGGGCCCGCACGTGCACGACCCGCGCAGTGGTGAGATTCTTGAAGCCGACATCCAGTATTACCACAACGTCCAGAACCTGGCGAAGAACTGGTACTTCGTGCAGGTCGGTCCGCTCGACCCGCGCGCGCAGACCCTGCCGCTACCCGACGACCTCATGGGCGAACTCATGCGCTACGTCGTCGCGCACGAAGTGGGACACACGCTCGGCTTCCAGCACAACATGAAGGCCAGTTCCACCTACACCATTGAGCAGGTACGCGATCCGAAGTGGGTTAAGGCAAACGGCCACACGCCCACGCTCATGGATTATTCGCGCTTCAACTATGTGGCGCAACCGGAAGACAAGATCGATCCGGCGGACCTCATCCCGAAGATTGGCCCGTACGACAAGTGGGCCGCGATGTGGGGCTACAAGCCAATTCCCACCGCCAAGACCGCGGACGAAGAGAAGCCGACGCTCGACCTCTGGGCAAAGGAGCAGGACAGCAAACCGTACCTGCGCTTCTCCACCGAAGGCCAGGGCGGTACCGACCCCGGTGACCAGACTGAAGCGGTGGGCGACGCCGACGCGGTGCGGGCGACGACGCTCGGCATGAAGAATCTGGCGCGCGTGTCTGAGATGTTGCTCGGAGCGACAGGCACCCGCAAGGGCGACCCTTGGGCGGAACTCGAAGAAGTCTACGGCCGCATGGTCAGCCAGTGGACCACCGAGATGAACCACGTGACGCGCATGGTCGGCGGCTTCAACTCGCAGCAGAAGCACATCGGCCAGAACGGTGTGCGCTTCGAGATCCTCGCGCGCGCCAAGCAGCAGGAAGCGGTGCAGTACCTTGTCGCCAACGCGTTCCAGACGCCGACGATGATGGTGCGGCCCGAGATTCTGCGGCGCATTGAACCGGCCGGCATCATCGACCGCGTGCGCACCGCGCAGTTCTCCGTCATGAGCGGCCTGGTCCAGAACGCGCGTATCGATCGCATGGTTGAGCAGGTGGCGATCGACGGCCCGGCGGCCTACTCGCCGCTGGAGTTCCTCACGGAACTGCGCAACGGCGTCTTTGCTGAAGTGCCGAAGCCTGGGGCCAACATCGACATCTTCCGCCGCAACCTGCAGCGGACCTACCTGTCGATCATTGACAACCGCCTCAACGGACCGACGGCGCCAAGCGCCGAGGTGCGGTCATTGCTCAAGGGCGAGTTGCGCGCTGTCGGCGAGATGGTGGATGGCGCACTCCAGCGCGGCGGCACGCGCGATGAGTCCACCGCTCGGCATCTGCGCGATGTGATTGATGAAATCGCGACCATCCTCGATCCACGTGCGATGCGCGACCGCACTCCGGCTGGCGCAGGCGCGGCCGGTGGCCGCGGGGGCGGGGCGGGAAGATAAGACACTCGTCGGGGTCCGGGAGTCCCGGAGTCGAACGCACAAAAAGGGTCCGAGGGTGCGGCTTGCCGCCTCCTCGGACCCTTTTCATTTTCCCAGGACTCCAGGACTCCAGGACTCCAGGACTCCAGGACTTCAGGACTCCGACTACGCGAGTATCCCGCCGACGATCTCCCTCTGCTTCGCGATGAGCGCGTCGATGCCCTTGTCTGCGAGCGAGAGGAGCGCGTCGAGTTGGGCGCGGTCGAACGGCTCGGTCTCCGCCGTGCCCTGCAGTTCGATGAACTTGCCGCCTGACGTCTTGATCACGTTCATGTCCACCTCGGCGGCCGAGTCTTCTTTGTAGGCTAGGTCGAGCAATGCCGTCTGCTGCACGATGCCGACACTGGTGGCGGCGACGTAGTCGGTGACCGGAATGGTCTTGATCGCCCCCTGCGTGCGCAGGCGATCGAGCGCGAGTACCAGCGCGACAAAGCCCCCCGTGATCGATGCCGTGCGTGTGCCGCCATCGGCATGGATGACGTCGCAGTCGATCCAGACCGTCCGTTCGCCCAGTGCCTTGAGCGCCATCACCGATCGCAGCGAACGTCCGATCAGTCGCTGGATGTCCTGCGTGCGGCCACCGACCTTGCCCGCAGTGGACTCGCGCTGCGTCCGCGTGGATGTGGCCCGCGGCAACATGCCGTATTCGGCTGTCACCCAACCCTTGCCAGTGCCCCGCATGAACGGCGGTACGCGGTCTTCGATCGACGCGGTGCAGATCACACGAGTCTGACCCACCTCAATCAGGACAGATCCTTCGGCATGCACCAGCACGTTGGGGGTAATGGTTGTGGGGCGCAACGCATCAGCGGCGCGCCCATTCAGTCGTGTCATGAAGCTCCTATCCAAATTGGTCATCAGGGCGTGCGTTGCACCCAGCGTGTCCCGCGCCGCAGCGGGTGCCGCAGGTCGAGGTGTCCCACCAGCGTATCAACTTCGTGGCCGTCCACCAGAATCTGCACGGCCGTGACCCCGGGCAGGTTCACTGTCACAGCATTCACGATCGCGTACACCGTCAGCAGCTCGTGCAGGGATCCTCCCGGGTGGCCGGTCACAACGTCGCGACTGAGGTCGACGTAGGCCTCGCCGCGACTGGTGAGGAACAACGCGCGTAATGTCACGCCAGGTGGAATCGCCGACGCGTGTCCCTGCGGGGCGGCGGCCAGTTGGCGTTCGACGATGCGGCGAGCCTGATCGGCGGGCGATGCGGCGTAGAGGACGTCCTGATCGACTGCGATGAGGCCATCGCCGCCTGGCGCCACGTAGAACAGCGAGGCCGAGATTCGTCGCGCATCGCCGGGCGCCCCGTCGGCGGCGGTGGCTGTGGCCGCCGCACCGTCACGCGTGCGCCTGTCCATCAGCCAGCCGGGCCGCCACAGCGTTACCAGCCAGACGCCAAGCGCGGCACCCGCGACCGCCAGCCCAAGGTAGCCCCAAAGCCGCCGGGTGAGCGTCAACGGTCGCCTCCGCCCGTCGCAGGCCAGCCGCCGCGCAATTCGCTGATGATGCTGACCAGAACCTCGGCGACCGCGCCCTGAAACACGCTGCTCGCCAGCAGTTCCGCGTCGAGCGGATTTGTGAGAAAGCCCATCTCCACCAGAATGGCGGGCATGTTGGCGCCCACCAGAACGCGCAGCGGCGCCTGATAAAACGGCACTGCCTGCGGGGGCAAGCCCGCATCGCCAAGCCGCGCGGCCAGCATGCCGCCCAACTGCGATGATCGATCCGCCTGCGGGATCTGCGCCAGCAGCCAGGGTACCGCACCGATCACCCGCATCCCGCCGCCCACCACAGGCACCGACGCATCGGAGTCTGTCCCCCCGAGCTGGGTGCCGCCACTCGACGCATACTCGGCCGGGTCAAGCGATTGCACCTGCCATCCACGCATCGCCGGTATGGGCGAGCCGTTGGCATGGAGGCTGATGAAAAGGTCGGCCTTGTTGTTATTCGCGAGTTCGGCGCGGCGATCGATCGCGACGTCGGTATCCGAGTCGCGGGTCAGGATGACGCGCAGGCCAAACCGCGACTCCAGCATGCCCTTGAGCCGCTGGGCTACGGCAAGCGTGACCTGCTTTTCCTCAAGGCCCGATGCGCTGCGGCTGCCGGCGTCGGCTCCGCCATGGCCAGGGTCAATCACCACCGTGCGCATTGTACCGGGGCGATCAATCGACGGGGCGGAAACCACCGGATCCGGTCGCACCTGTGCCACTGGGGAGGCCCCGAGCAGATCGAGCGTGATGTGTCCTAAATCCTGGGCGTCGGCCTGTCGCACGTTGGTTACGGTCGAGCCGAGTTCCACATACAGTGCCGGCCCATCGGCGCGCACAGTGGCCAGCCACTCCGCCGGCACCTGCACTAACGGCGTCAGATCGAGCGCGTCGGCCTGAAACCGGACCGTGACGAGATTTCCGTCGCGAGTGACCCGTGAGGTGGCGCCTGGCTCAACGGTGATGACGAGCCGACCGCCGCTGGCGGTGCGCTCGAACTGCAGCACAACCCTGGGGACGACCGCGGTGCCCACCACGACAAGGCGGGATCCTCGCCGGATGTCGATCCGCCGGTCGAGCAAGTGGTCCAGCACCCGCAGAAAATCAATCGGCACGATCCAGGCTGCGCCGTCTTTGGTGACTGGCGCCGACAGCGAGACCAGGCGCCCGCCCGCCGAGACGGTCGCCTGCCCTTCCGTCAGCGCCACTCGCTGCGCGCCGACCGCCAGCACCACCCCGCCGGTGCGCGCATCTTCGCGCATCGCGATATTGAAGAAGCGGGCCAGCGTGTCGAGTGCGACGAAGTCGGTGCCGCCCGACCCGCGCACCACCGGCAGAGTGCGCGTGCCGTCGGAACCGATCACCCGGTAGGGCGACGGCGCCTGGGCAGACGCGCTCGCCAGCATGAGACTGGACAGGATGATGACGATGGCCGTGCGGCGGAAGCGCAAGTGTTCATGATAACAAGCAGGCCGCCACCGCTCTGGCCATAATCGGTGTGGAAGTGCGGCCTGATGCCACCGTGCCGACGGCGTGTCTGGACCCCAGCCAAATTGATCAGGTGGTGACGGATCTTGTCTCCAACGTCCGCGATGCGATGCCCCACGGTGGAACGCTTCGCGTAGGCACGGCCACGGTGCAGGGGCCGATCGAGGGGACGAGTGTGCCGGTCGGCCAGTTTGTCGCCCTGTCGGTGGCCGACACCGGCACCGGTATTCCCCCCGAGATTCGGGCACAGGTCTTCGAACCCTTCTTCACGACGCAGCCGAAAGGACAAGGTAGCGGCCTGGGGCTGTCCACGGCGTTCGGCATCGTCACCTAGTTCCAGGGGTGCCTGGAACTGTCTTTGCGGGTTGGACGTGGCACCGAGTTCACCTGTTACTTTCCCACCGTCGGGGCCCTCCTCGAGGACGAGCCCGCCGGGGCCCCGACGTTGCCGTCGGCGGACGGCCACGAAGTGGTGCTTGTTGTGGAGGACGAGCCGGCCGTGTGCGATGTGGCGCGCGCGACGCTGGAGCGTCAGGGCTACCGCGTGTTGACCGCTGCCAATGGCATCGAAGGGATGGCGGCGGCCGTAGCCGCCGCTGACGAACTCGACACCGTCGTCCCCGATATCGTGATGCCCGAGATGAGTGGATGGGAGATGGCCGGGCGCCTGCGCGAGGTGCAGCCCGAGCTCAAGATTCTCTTCACCTCCGATTAAAATGAAGGGACGGCCAGCGCCGACGACTGAGTGGTGCAAGGTGTGCATTTCCTCACGAAGCCGCACCTCCCAGCGCACCTAACGCTGCGAGTCCGGCAGATGCTGGATTCACACTGATTCCCGACTGATTTCTCCCACTGTTTTGGTGCCAGCTGCGCCTCGAATTGCTCGTGATGCTCGGCCGGTTCCCGAGGTGATAGCAGGCAGCAGTCCGTCGGTCCGTCGGTCGATGGGTTCTCGGTGGCGCTTCGCGCGACTATGCGACACTGGGCGACGTCATGAAAACCGCCACTGTCTTCGTCCTCCTGCTGGCCGCGTCAGGCCAGCAAGCTCCTAACGTTGGCCGCCCCGCAGCCGCACCTGGCAGCGCGGCGGGCGCGAAGGTGGAACAACGCGCGCAGGGCGAAGGGCCCGCGCCTGAGCTTGTGGCCAGTTTTGATGGCCTCGGTGTCGGATTCGACGGGCCACACGGCACATCAACCGGCCGGAATCCTTCCGACAACAGCCTCGCAGTCGGTCCCGACCATATTGTGCAGGTCGTGAATTCGAAGTTCGCCATCTTTACGAAAAAGGGCGCGAAGTTCGACAGCACGGGTCGGATCCTGTACGGCGCGGTCAATACGAATACGTTATTTGCCGGATTTGGTGGAACCTGTGACGCCCGCAATAACGGTGATGCGGTGGTCCGGTATGACCAGCTTGCCAATCGGTGGTTGTTCGTCATGCCGATCTTTCGCCGCGCGGCCGAGCGCCCCGATCAGCCCGAGGTGCCGAAGCCGGGCGGGCCGGCGCTTGTCAGCGTGCCCGGTGTGGCTGGGCAGCCGGGCCGAGCGGCGAAGCTTGTCACGCCACCGCCTGCAGTCGCGCCGCCGGCGACCGCTCAGACACCGCCTGCTGAAGCCGCTCGCGGCGCCGGCGCATCGGCTGCACCGCAACCGACTGGGCCGTATTCGATCTGCTATGCGATCAGCACCACCGACGATCCCACAGGTGAGTACTACCGCTACGAGTTCCTTCGCCCGCTGTTCCCCGACTATCCCCGACCTGCGGTGTGGACCGACGGTTACTACGTGCCGACCAGCACCGGCGATGACGTGATCGAGAAGCATGCGTGCGTGGTGGAACGCGCGAAGATGCTCAAGGGCGAGCCGGCCACGGAACAGTGCCTGATCATCGGTGACGTCAACTTCCTGAATAACGCGGATCTCGACGGCTCGCGCCTACCGCCGTCGGGCTCACCCAACATGATGCTGGCCACGGGTGGGTCGCAACTCAAGGCCGACGTGGATGACGACGGCGTGTATGTGTGGAACTTCACGGTGAATTGGGGAGACCCTTCGAAGACAAGGCTGTCACCGGTCCAGAAGATTCCTGTGGCGCCGTACACCTACCTGTGCGGTGGGCAACTCACCAGTTGCGTGCCGCAGCCGGGAAGCGACCGCCGACTCGATGCACAAGGCGACAAGCTGATGGCGCGTGTGGTGTATCGGCGGGTCACGCAGGGCAGGAGTTCGTATGAGTCCGTGGTCGCAGTCCACTCGGTAGATACGGAAGCCGCGGGTGGCGGTGTGCGCTGGTATGAGTTTCGCGTGAATCCCGATCGGTCGCTGCGCCTGCACCAGCAGGGCACCTATGCGCCTAGTGGGAACTATCGCTGGATGGCGAGCCCCGCGATCGACAAGGTGGGCAACATCGGAATTGGGTACTCCTTCGGCGGCGCGGCGGTGTTCGTCGGGCAGCGATTTGCGGCGCGGCGGGCCACCGATCCGCTCGGCCAGTTGGTGCTTCGTGAAGTGACACTGGTTGAGGGCCAGGCTGCGCAGACCAATACGCTGCGATGGGAAGACTATTCGCAAACGGCGGTGGATCCGGTGGACGACTGCACCATTTGGTACGTGGGCGACTACTTCAAGACTGGCGCGGCAAACTACTCCACGCGGATTGGCGGGTTCAAACTGCCCGGGTGTTAGGCAGGCGCACAGGTGATGCGCGGGAATTGGGGGCCTGGCTTGCGGCGGGCCAGCGAGAGTGGAGGAAGTCCCAGAATGAGGCCTCAGGTGTCGTGATCATTGAGGCACGCATCGATCAGGATGGTCACGTGGCGGACGCCCGCGTGATTCGCCGTGTCGCCCTGCTCGATCAGGCCGCACTCGACGCGGTCCTGCAGTGGGAATTCACGCCGACGTAGCGGAGGGGCAAGCCGGTGTCCGTCATCATGACGGTGACGGTGAATTTCACGTGGAAGTAGAAACTCGGCCTTGAGGAACAGGCCGAGGCTGCGATCTCAGCGGCGCTTGATCTGCACGCGCCGAAACATCACCGGGTCGTTGTGGCCGGCGAAGCCGAAGAACCCAGACGTACGCGTGACGCCGGGATGTGCGCGGCTTCCCATGTAGGTGGCGGGGTCCACCTTCGAGAGGTCGGTGGTGAGGATGACGGTGCCGTTCAGTTCGACGCGAATCGTCGAACCAGTCACTGACACATCCTGTACGTTCCATTCACCGATCGGGCGCTGATAGCCGCGTGCGGCCGCCACCATGCCGTAGGCGGACCCGTGCGCCTGACGCGCGTCGATAGGCCCGCGGACTTTTTCGTAGTTGTCGTCAAGTACCTGCAGTTCGGTCATCCCGACATACGCGGTGTCGCCTTCGCCGGGATACCTGATGGCCAGGCCATTGTTGCCACCAGCCGGCAATTTGAACTCAAGGCGTGCCTGAAAATCTGTGAGCGGCTGATTCCAGTAGATCGTACCGCCCTTGTCCGGCTTGCACACGATTGCGCCATCCTTGATGTCGTAGTTGTCGAGTGGGCCTGCCCAGCCATCAAACGTGCGCCCGTTGAAGATGTCCGTGAAGCCGTCGCCGTCCTTGGATCGCAGCAGATCGTTGGCTTCCGGTGTGGCGATCTCGCGGATGAAGATGTTCCGCCAGCGGATTTCGCCGCCGTGTGTCTGCAACTGGATGGGGCCGCGCGCCGGCACCGGAGTGGCGCGGTCGTAGTAGTTCTCCATGATGGCGTGGTCGACAACGAGGGTGCCGTTGAGCCACACGCTGACGCGCGCGCCGACCATGACGATGCGTAGGGAATTCCACTGGCCAAACGGCTTGTCGGCCAGCACTAGCGGGTCTTTGCCTGGCGCGCCGGCGCGATTGTTCCACAGCCCGCCGGAGCCTTTGTCTGCGCGCAGATTAAACTTGGCCTCTTCGGTGTAGTCCCAGATCTGCACTTGCGGCACGCCGCGCAGATAGATGCCCGAGTCGGCCTTTGGCACGGTCTTGTAGTCTACGAGCAACTCGAAGTCGCCGTAGTCTCGCTCGGTGGTCGCGTAGGCGCCCTGGCCATCGTTCACCAGTTCCGGCCCCTGCGCGGTCCAGTGCGCCCGCATGGTGGCGTTCCACTTGGCGATCTGGGCGGCGCGCTCGGTCTCACTCATGGCCAGCAACTTGCGATGGTCGAAGGTATCGCCGCCCCTCCAGCCGGTCAGATCCTTGCCGTTGTACAACGCCGCGAACCCAGGGGGCGCCTGCGGTGAAGAGAGGGAAGGAGGCAGACCGCCCGCGAACGCCATCATGCAGGACACCACCGCCGCTCCGCGGCCAAGAAACGCACCACTCATGGGGCGATGATACCCCTACCCGTGTGCCGCAAGCTGTCCGCAGCCGGCGGCGATGTCGATGCCGCGGCGCTGACGGATGGTACTCGGCAGTCCGTACTCCGCGAGGACCGCCTGGAAGGCTTTCGCAGCGCGGTGGTGCGTCGGCAACCCGTCGTAGCCCTCGGTTGGATTGAGTGGGATCAAGTTCACATGCGCCCGCTGCGACGAGAGCAGCCGGCCCAGGGCATGCGCGGCGTCTGGGCCATCGTTGGTGCCTGCAATCAGCGTCCACTCATAGAAGATGTGCCGATCCATCGTGTCGCAGTAGTACCGACAGGCCTCCATGAGTACGTCGAGCGGCCAGGCCTTCGCCACCGGGATCATCGTCGCGCGTTCGTCCTGGGTGGCCGCATGAAGTGAGACCGCCAGGCTCACCGGCTCGCGGTCGTCGGCGAGGCGGATGATGCCTGGAACAACACCCACGGTGCTCAATGTCATGCGCGATGGGCTGAGCGCCAGCCCTGCCGTGTCACACAGGATATGCGTGGCGGCGATGGTGGCGTCGTAGTTGTGCAGCGGCTCGCCCATACCCATCAACACAACGTTGCGCAGTCGCTCGCCGGTGCCGGCGAGCACGCGTGAGATATGCATGGCCTGGCCGACGATTTCGGCGGTCGTCAGGTGGCGATCGAACCCCATCTGGCCGGTGGCGCAAAAGACACAGCCCATCGCGCAGCCGACCTGGGTGCTGATGCACGCCGTTGCGCGACTGGCGTATCGCATCAGCACGGTTTCCACTTGCCGTCCGTCGTCCAGTGTCAGCAGGTACTTGCGCGTAAAGCTGTCGCTGGATATGGTGTCACGCGCGACCGGGAGCCACGTGGTGCTGGTGTGCGTTGCGAGTGTTGCGGCGAGTCCAGCCGGCAGCCGTTCAAGTGACGCGAAGTCATCACGGCCATGCGCGTGCAGGTGTCGCCAGACGCGCTGCCCATGTATGGGCTTGAAGCCCCACCCGGCTACGGCGTCCATCAGGGCAGTGCGCGATACGCCGAGCAACTCGGTCACGTCAGCCGATCACGTTCTGATGCCGCGCAGCCGCACTTCGTCGGCTACGAGAAGTTCCAGCGGCGTGTGGTCCTCGACGCTGATCGTCGCCACGGCAAGTCGCACGCGGCCCTGGGTGGTGTCGATTTCCTCCAGAATGCGGGTGAACAGCCGGTCCTTAATTGCCCGCCGTTGTTTACAGTCCACGATGTAACGCAGGGCCAGTTCCATCCACCGCTCGTGGACCTGCAGAAGCACGACCGGCTTCACGGGGAGTTGTTCGATCAAGAGCTTCCGGACTACGTCGTGCCACACGCCTTCGGCGTCACGGCCGTATTCGCCCACCACTTCTTCGGCCACGCGGTCCATCAACTCACACGCCAGGCGATAGTCGGTGCCGTGCTTGATTGGCACCACGGTCTCGTCTCAGAGAGCGGGAAACTCAGATGACAGTTGTACACCGGCACCTTGGAGACGAAACTGTTGGCCGCGTGGACGATGCGGTCGTTGTGGCGATCGCCACCGATCCAATCGCCGCACTCCATCATCGTGATAGGCAGAATTCTGACATCGACCACGTCGCCTGTCACACCGCCAAAATCAATCCGATCGTCGGGTCTGAAGTAGCCGCCCCAAGAGACTGCGAGCCAACCGGCCACGCTGACAAAGACCGCCTGGAAAACGAAAGCGATGCCCACGCCGGCCACGCCAAACGCGGCGGTGAATCCGTCGAGCCGGTTGCTGAAGACCATGCCGACAACGAATAGAGCGATGGCATACGACGCGATGTCCGTGCCCTTGTTCGCGCGGTACCGCACCGCAGGATCCTGAGTTCGCTTGGTCAGGGCGCGCTGCGCCAGGCTGACCGCCGCACGGATGGTGACCAGGCCAATGGTCAGGAGCACCAGCTGGCCGACGATGGGGTCAAACAGCAGACGGGTGATGGCCTCGTCCATCGTCTGAGAATAGTCGAAATGGAGCTCCACGCGCAGCGCCCTAGTATTTCGCTCTAGCCCCCGCGTGCTGACGTCAACGTGTACCAGCCAGTGCCTGCGAGGCCAATGGCACCGCCTAGCAGGAATGTCACGTCGGGCCCGACCATCGACCACAACACACCTGCCACAAGCGGCGCGGGGCAGAACGCGAACGATCGTAGGCCCCAGTACAGGCCCACGGCCCTTGCGCGAATGGGTGCGGGAAACCCGGTCGAGATCAACGCCTTGCGCGCGGGCTCGCCAAGTTCACGCAATCCATTAATCACAAACGCCACGACGAGTCCGGCCGTGATGGGCAGGCCGAAGTACCTACACACCTTCGGCAGCATCACCAGGGCGATTGGGAAGATCGAGAAGAGGAAGAATGTCGTTCCGATGAACGGCCGAGGCGATGCCGATCGATCCACCCACTTGGCCATCGGCACATACGTTGCCAGCGCCGTGACGCCCATGAGGGCCAGCAGCCAGCCGGCGGTGGCAGCCGCGGCGGGATCCGTCCATCCCCACTCGCGCGTAAGCAGGGACACTACGTACAGCACCGCAAAGTCGCGCGCGAACCAGTCACCCCATCGAATGAAGATTTCAGCCGTCAGCAACTGCTTCAATTCCGGCGGCATCGTCTGAAGGATGGTCTTGAGAGGTACATCCTCGGGCGCGGCCTTAGGGCGCAGGTGGGAGGTGAGGGCCAGCTGCAGGCCGACGGCGAGTCCCACCAGGCTAATCGCGATCGTCAGGTTGAGCCAATAACCGGCTAGGCCAAACGCCACGCCCGCGATCGCCGGGCCGACAATTTTCGGCAGGCGTTTCTGGATGCTCTGCAGCGCAAATGCAATCGTCCGCCGCTCCTTGCGCACGTGACTGCCGATGACGTCGAACGTGGCCGGCACCGAGAGCGGCTCCCAGTTCGTCATGAGCAGCGCACCGGCCACAAGCGGCCAGGGCCCAGACCCGAACAGCATCAGCAGGAAGCCTCCGGTCATCGGGAGCGCCGACACGGTCAGCGCGATCCGCGGCCCTAGATGGTGCGCGATTGTGCCACCGGCGATGTAGCCGAACCCTTCCGCCAGGTTCTTCGCGAACCCAATGATGCCGATGAATGTGGCGGCGCTGAAGGCGGAGCCAGCCAGCGCCACTTGATCGCGCAGATGCAGCGAGAGGAATGAGGACCAGATCTCCTCACTCAGGCCGAGGCAGCCAATGACAACGAGGATGGCTGCAGAGGCGCGGTTGAAACCGAACCAGTCTGCCGCGCGATCCGTCAGTCGAGCCAAGCTTGGAAGAGCCTACGCCAAGACGCACCGGCGCCGATAGTGATCTGCAGCGGCACTGGGACGAGGAGGCGTTGCACCACATCGTGCGCGATCACTACCAGACATTTCGCGCCCAGGCGATCCGCCGCAAGATCTCCGAGGAGGAGAGGCGGGTCATTCAGGAAAATAATTTCACGAAAATGTATTCGCCGTCTTGACCAGCAGTCAAAGCGAAGCTTTTCTTAATGCCCTGCTGTACACCCCCAGTGCCATAGTCAGGAGATTGCATGACAAGTTCGTTCGTTGAAACGAATAGGAGTTATTTGTATAAACGTTGCTCTTCGTACCGTGTCAGATGCCTTGGCCGCCGTCTTATGCGCGTTGGCCCTCGGGGTCGGCGTTCTGGCCCAGGCCCCGACGGAGATAGCGGGCACCTGGAAGTCCGACTTGGCGAAGTCGACGTTCAGCCCGGGTCCCGCTCCCAAGAGCATGTCGATTGCCGCCGTCTCCGGAAACCTCGCCAGCACCCCGTCGATGCAATGTCGGGGGACAGTCCCCTACTACGGCCTATCAGCGACAAACGTGTAGCTGGAGGCCAGCAGCACGCCGCCCACGAGCGCAGCTCTACGGCCGGAGACTACCCAGAGCCCCCACATCGACGCGATGATTGCTACGAGGCTAGAGGCGGCCCTCCTGCCGCGCCACCTCATCGCCGCCTCCACACTTCATAGAGAGGCGTCTCATGTTCGAGCGAGTAACCTGACGTCAACCACGTCTCGAGGCCGGCGTGCCCATGGAAGAACGCCGCCGAGTTCGGCTCTCCCCTGCCGTTGGGCCTTCCCCAGTCCTGCTTTTGGAGCGTAACGATCGAAGGACGCTCCCTGGCGAGGTCTGCCAGCAGACCCGCCGAGCCGTAGCCAGGTATGTCCGAGGCAAACTCCATCACGATCGGACGACTCCAGTGAAATCGTGACGCACTCCGGCGTTGGCCCTTGAGCATTACGCCTGGTGAATAGCCGAACACGTAGATCGTCTCATCGGGCTGGGTCGTTGTCCTGACCTCGTCTGAGAGGTTCTCGACCTCGAGGGGCACAAACTTGTCCAGTTCGCGCCCGCCAAAACGAGTCAGATAGGTCTGCCGATCGGTTCGGCCAGTCAGAACGCTCCACTCGGCCGTTGTGTTCTCGACCAGCTTCGGGATGTGTCCCCATTCGCCCTGCCGCAGGCTCATGGCTCCGAGCACGGCCAATGCCACACCTGAAACCAGGGGTCGAGTCCGCCACTGAGTGAACAACGGCGCGAGCCCGACCGCAGCCATCATTGCGAGGGCCGGCGCTGCCTGCACGAAGTACTGCGGGGAATCGCGCGCGCCAATGATCAGGATCGCCAGACAGGCGGCGGCCACCCAGCTCAGGATCACCAGCGTGCAGAGGGCGGCCGCGTTCCGCGGCGCCAGCAGCCATCGCCAGGCCGCGCCGAGGGCACCGAGGCCACCGAGCATCCAGAGGGCGTCGTTGGCCGCGCGTTCGATTGGGAAACTGAACAGGTATTGCAGGGGGCTCACCCTCTCAAAGGTCTCGCCCGAATAGGCGAGATTGTAGGTGACGGTGGCCAGGTAGAGATCGGGGATGGCGCCGGCGGCAGCCATCGCGAGGATTGGCACAGCAACGGTCAGTGCGCCCACGCCGGCCACTTGGGCGATCTCCCGCAGACCTGCACGCCACGAAGGCTGGCCGTCACGCGGCCAGACCAGAATTGCGACGGCCACCGGCAGCGCGTAGGGTGCGGCCGTGTATTTGAGCCAGAAGGCGGCTCCGAGCAACACACCGATCCCAATCAGGTGCCTGCCCGTTCGACGTTCCGCGGCCGCCAGCGCGATTGCCAGCGTGACGGCCAATGCGATGAATGTCTCGCACTGCGCCCGCACATACACGCCACTCAGGCGGTACACCATGGATGGATTTGCAAAAAAGAGAAAGGCGGCCGCGGCACCCAAGCCGATGCTGTCGGTAAATCGCCTTCGGCCAATTGCCACCAACAGCCACGCGACCAGGCCGGCCACGGCCATATCCGCAATGGGCACGACTGAATCATGCGGCCACACCGACCACAGCAGCGCATAGACGACGTGAATGCCCGGAGGTTTCTGGTCCCATGCGGCTGCGTACGGCGCATGCCCTGCGATGAGCTGCTGCCCGGCGTACGCATACAAACTCTGGTCGGCGGCCATCGGTTGCGCGATCGACGGGACGCGCAGCAGCCACAACACCACCAGCACGGCGATGGAGAGTGATCGGACGGTCATGCGTAGCAACCCAACCATATGAATTATAGTGCTGGGGTGTCTACTCTCCGTGCGCCCGACCTGACGATGGTCGTGCCCACCTACAACGAAAAAGATCGACTCGCGGAACTGGTGGCCGCGGTGTTTGCCGCATCCGAGGCGTATGGTCTGGCGCTTGAACTAGTCGTCGTTGATGATAACTCACCGGACGGCACCGGACAACTGGCGGATAGACTTGCGGCTCAGTATCCCATCCGCGTGATCCATCGCTCAGGAAAGCTGGGACTGGGCACGGCGGTCGTGGCCGGGTTTGAAGTCGCGTCCGCCGAGGCGGTGGGCGTCATGGATGCGGACTTCAGCCATCCGCCGTCGCTGGTGCCGGTATTGTTTGCGGCATTTCGTACAATCGGCGCCGATGTCGCGGTAGCCAGCCGCTACGTGCCGGGCGGTTCCACTCCGGACTGGCCCCTCAGACGGCGGCTCCTTTCCCGCACCGCGTGTTTGCTCGCCCGGGGCCTTTCTCCAGTTCGTGATGCGGCGTCGGGATTCTTCATCATCAAGCGAGCGATCGCCAAAGGCACCACGATCAAAGCGGGTGGATTCAAGATTTGCCTTGAACTCATTGTCCGGGGCGACGTCGGAAGCCTTGTCGAACTGCCATACCGCTTCAATGATCGTGAACTGGGCCAGAGCAAGATGAGCATGCGTGAGGCCGCGGGATACCTCGTGCAACTTCGGGATCTGTACCTCGAACGACTTTTCGGCTCGCGCCGGCCGGCGCACCGGTATCGGCAACTGTCTTCCGTGGACGTGGCGGCACTGATGCGGTCGTGACCGCGCCTACCGAAGCCAACCAATCCACGCGTCGCCCGCGACACCGATCGCGGCAGCCACAACCACGGCGCCTGCAACCCGCGCCAGTCCTCCGTGGCGCCACGCCGTCACCGCGCCAAGGGCGGCCCAAGTCACCATCGCCGGATAGGTGGCGAGCGTCACGCGCGTGATGAACTCCAGCGCGTAGCGGTAGAACGCCTTTTCCACCGGTGCCAGCGCCACGCTCGCGGTGAACACGATGAAGGTGATACCGAGCGCCGCGATCGCCAGCCCCAGACGATCCCGCCACCCGCGTCGCAACCATACGATGACACCGGGCACCGCGAGCAGCACCATCGGCCAGCCCACCGCCATGGCGCTGAACCGCCCCGCATCGACCATCCGTGTCGCCATCGAGATCGGCGCAGAGGTCGGTGTGGCGGCTTGAGTCGCCCGCACTGCGGCGGCGGACCGGAACGCGTCACCAAAATGCCCGTAGTACAGAAGGACTGCCAGAACGGCCGCCACAAGAAGGGCACTGGCGATCATCCAGGCTTCGGACCGCAGGTGTGGGCGTCCCACGAACCGGTACAGGAGGCAGAGCACTCCGAGAATCGTCGCGAGCAGCGTGAATGTGCTGATGTGGCACAGCAGTCCGAAGGCGATGAGCAGGGTCAGGCCTGCCCACTGATTCCATCGGCCCCGAGAGAGCGGCCACAACGTTGCCGCCGCGAGGGCCGCCAGCGCGACGGACTGCCCGAACGCGTTGGTCATGTTCGCATTTCCGACGATCTCGAACGTCCGCGGCACCAATGAATAGAGCACGGTGGCTGCGGCCGCCACCGTCCGGTCGCCCCACCCGCGCGAAATCAGTCGGTAGAGCAGCAGGCCTCCAGCCACCTCCGCGACAGTGACAACGATGCGGAGCAAGGACACCAGGTCCGAAGTGAAAACCGTCCAGGGCGCGGCGAAGACGTAGAGCCCAATGGCGTAGGGAAATGTCACGCCGTTCGGCATCGGTTGCGTGAAGTAGTAGCGGCCTTCGAGCACCCATTCCAGCCGATGGGCGTGAAACACCGCATCGATTATGAGTTTCGACGGGTGCAGCAGCGCCATCAGCTTCAGGTAGAGGACGACGAAAGTGACAAACAGGGCGACGCGACCCGCCACCCCAACCGGCCGACCGAGTCTCGTTCGCAGTAGCCATACGGCGCCGCAGATCAGGGCCAGCGCGACCGCGAGCCATTCCATTGGCACGGCGAACGCAGGGAACGAACCGAGGTCGCGCGTAAGAGGAATCGCCTGCAGGCCGGCCACCGCGGCCACGCCAGCAGCGAATACGATCGGCGGGGCGCCCATCACGAGCAGCACGCCGCCAAACGCGCCGGCGGCGATGGCGGCCGCGCGAATGGCGGGCCCGGGAGGCAGGGGCTGGAACCCCGGGTCAGGCGCGCAGCTCCAGCGGTCGACATAAACCCCAAGCTCGCGTTTGTCGCCGCCACCCGGGACAAACGTCCCGGTGGTGAGCGTCATCACGGCGCCGTGACCGATTCGTGGCGGCAGGGGCACGTTGATGTCGATGAAATCGTTGCTCGTGCCGTGCCGGGCGGTCACGATGCCGTCCACCGTGAACGTCACCTCCGGCAGGGAGCCCGCATCCGCCCGCCCTCCGCGCAGGCGCACGATGCACGCCCAGGCACCGCGCCGGTCCAGACCCGGTAGCCGCATCGTTGCTTGCCGGCCCGACCAGGCGAACGTGTCCCGTCCTGCTCTCTCGCTCTCGTAAAAACCGCTCACCAGGCCGGGCATGGCGCGGTCCATTTCGAGCGTGAACCCGGGGCGCGCGGCATACCCGCCCACGACGGCCGCCGCGCCTGCGAGCGCCGCGACACTGAGTGAAACCAGGAGGCGAAACACAGCTTATTGAGCCAGCGGCAAAGGCTTACGACAGGCGACGTGATACCCGCTCGTCATGATGCCGCGCTCGGGCCTAAGCCGCTGGGAGTCACCATATTCGCGCGAGATCAAACGGGACCATGGTCGCAGGATCTGGGCAAGCACCAGCCAGATCGCGCGCGCTGGACTCCAGCCCAGCGTTTCGGCCTGCATGCCGAGGCGCTGCACCAGGACGGCGAGGGTTCCCACGGATGTCGTTTCCTCTCGAACATCCAGTGCGTCGAACCGCCGCAACAGGTGACGCAGGCCGTATTTCGTGAACCGGAAGTAGTCATGCGGCGCGTCGTGAATCGGAAACAGGAATCGAGTAGTGAGCACCAGTCTGCCGCCTGGCGCGAGCACACGGAACATCTCATCAATTGCGGATTGCGGGTCGGGAATGTGCTCGAGCACTTCAGTACACAGGATCACCTCAAACGACCCGTCGCAAAAGGCTAGACGCTGCGCATCGGTGACCACGTGAATGCCTGGACGCGGCGTGAGATCGATCGCGACCCGATTGGGGAAGCACACGGCATACGGGCCGGTCTGCGCGCCGATGTCCAGCGTCCGCGCCGTGCTCGCGTGCTCCTGCACAAAACGATCGAGGGTGACCCTCGTGATTTTGGCGAAGAGTGCGCGGCGCAGCCTGCGGAACACAGCCATGGTTCAGATGGGTGATTCTATCGTGTCGCCTCGCCGGGCGGCGTTCGCCCGCCGCCAATTCTGGGCCATACTCGCCGGAGTGCAGGATTCCCGACTTTGGCGCCCGAGTGTTCGTCGAACTTGTGGGACCATGAGAGGCTCAATTCTTGACCGGGGGTGAAGTGAAACGAATCTGGATCGCCTTCGCCGTGGCCGCCCTGGGGCTGGGGTTCGTGCCCGTATCGACTGCGCCGCCCGAGCAGGGCCGGGTGCCACCTGCTATGGACACGCAGGAAGCCACGGCGCTGACGCAGGGCTGGGCGCTGCTCGCGCAGGGTCTGCTCGATGATGCCGTGGCTGCTTCGGACGCAACGCTTCGCCGCTATCCGAAGAACCAGGCCGCCCTGGCACTCGTGGTCGAAGTCACGGTCGCACGCTTCGGTGCCCGCGCCGCATTGGATCGATATGAGGCCTGGCTAGGGACCCGAACGCTGGACGATGCCTACGTGCTGCGTCGCGTAGCACGTGCGTTCCTGTGGGACGCGGCGCGCGACCCAGAAGGCGTCGGACGTTATGAGGCTCTCAAGGCTCTCCTCGCCGACGGAGATGCGGACGCGACGGCCGAATTGGCGTCCGGCATGGACCGGGGGATTCTCAATGATGTTCAGATCATGGCGACGCTCGGCAGCGGACCGGCGGTGCAGCGCCTGGTCGATCGGATGAATCAGAATCAACCCTTGACGATCGGGATGATCGCCGCAATGGGCGACAGCGGGCAGGCCTTGGCGGTGGAGCCACTCGTGTCTTTCTTGAAGGACCCCCGGCCGTCGTTTCGTACAGCCGCCGCTCAGGGGTTGGGCAGAATGCAGGCCCGCCAGGGGCTGGGCCCGCTTCGCGGTTTACTCCAGGACCTGCTTCCCGAGGTGCGTCTGCAGGCCGCAGCGGCTTTGTGGCTGATGGATGACGGGGCAGGCCTGGAGGTCCTGCGCCAGTTTGAGGATTCCGAGTTCCCTGCGGTCCGGCTTGCGGCCCTGGAGGCCACCAAGACGAAACGGGACGGTGGCTGGACTTTGCGAGCAAAAGCGTTGTTGCTGGCCGATGACGCGATGGTGCGGGTGCAAGCGGCCACTCTGTTGGCGCCGCACGATCCCGATTCCGCCCGTCAAGCCCTGGACGCCCTGGCCGGCCATGAGAATCCCGCCATCAGAGAGGCCGCAGAGAAGGCGGCAGCTGACTCGGTCACCGGCGACCTGCGGATATTGAGGGGCCTGCTGCGCAGTGGGAACCCGGCCGTCCGTGTCGCGTCGGCCACTCGGGTACTGGACCACGCCCGGTAGGCCCGCCGGCCCGCGCTCGGTGCCGTGGTACAGTTTACCGGGTCTAAATACATTTGATGCGGTGCCGATACTACAGAGCGGAGCTGGCCGATAGCCGATGAGATTCATGCATACACCCGCTTGCCACCTACGTAGGTCCACAGGGGCCGCCCTCGTGCTTCTGGCGATCCTATTGCTTGCCGCCCCTGCGAGCGCCCAAATCTCCCGCGTGGGCAGCAGTCTCTCGTTGGGAGGCGCGAGCGTCACGCGCGGCACGGATACCGGGTTTGACCCCGTCAATAATGTCTACATCGCCGTGGGGTCCACTAATTCAGGCTCAATCCGAGTCGTCTTCACCAATACGGCGGCCGGTGTCCTGAAGAACTACCTGATTCTCGTGGGAACCGATCCGCCGTACGGGCAGTTTCCGCGCGTGGAGTACGCGGCGCAGGCGAACAACGGAGTTGGCGGGCAGGGCGCGTTCCTGGTGACCTATCACTCGTCTGGCAGGGTATACGCCCAGATCGTGTCGTATGCCGGAGGGGCCGTCACCCAGCCTGTGTCCATCAACGACACACGGTCCTGGGAGGAGGCCGGCGCGTCGATTGCCTATTCCCCGGTAAGCCAGCAGTTCCTGGTGGCCTGGCAGACGGCCGCGTTTGGCGTGCAGGCGCGGTTCATTAATGCCGCGGGCGCGCCGACGGGCAACGTGATGATCTTCGCCAACGATGGTACCGGACGCGACCCGAGCGTGGCTTGGAATAACGTGACCAACGAGTTTGGCTTGGGCTTTTCCGGCTTCAGCGGTTCCGGCGCATTCGTGAGGTTCCGGACCGTTACGCAAGCCGGGGTGCTTGGAGCGATCAATACCTTCGGTTATTCATCGGCCACCTTCAACACCGATATGGCCGTGAACCCGGGCACGGGCGACTACGTGTTTGTTTGGGCGCAGCCGGCCGGCACCGGGTCGAGTTTTGCGCAATTCAGTTCCCTTGGCGCGTTGCTCTCGACTGGAGCGATTTCCAACGTCATCGGCGGCACCGACAGCCTGAGCGTGGCCTACAGTCCCGTCAGCGGGACCTTTCTCACGGTGGGCCAGCATTCGACGGCTGTAGAGGTGTACGGACGGGAACTGGTCGGATCGGGTGCGCCGACAGGCTCGGTCCTGGTCCTGACCAATGGCGGGACCCTGGGTTCGTTTTATCCGCGAGTCGTATCGCGCCTCAGTGCCGTCGCAGAGTGGCTGATTTCGTACGGTCGGAACTTCGTGGAAATGGCCGGCCAGGTGGTCGCAACCGCCTCGACCGGCCCAACACCGACGCCGACGCCGACGCCGACGCC
>SXGR01413291.1_pt1 | contig 42115 bp, 34 predicted proteins | sample 3174711 | NCBI WGS metagenome assembly SXGR01 (sample SAMN11356860, study PRJNA531348) | freshwater metagenome | isolation source: freshwater sample F1-60 | place: China: Fuxian Lake, Yuxi | collected 2017-12-25
ATTTCTGACGGAGTTCCTGATTCGGCGGAACTTCTGGCAGATCAAAATTCTGCACGATCGCGCGAATGTACAATCCCGTTCCACCAACCAGCATCGGCAACTTTCCACGTGCATAAATATCACGTATGTGCGCCTCCGCATCACGCTTGAAATCGCTCATGGTGTAGACCTCATCGGGCGATGCCACATCGATCATATAATGCGGAACTCCCTCCTGTTTTTCCGGAGGAATCTTATCCGATCCAATATCAATCTCACGATATATCTGCCGCGAGTCGGTCGAGATAATTTCTCCATTGAGCGCATGTGCAAGCTCCAAAGAAAGCGCCGTCTTTCCAGAGGCGGTCGGACCGAGAATAACGAGGAGTGGGATTTTTTTTTGTATCATGTGGTGAGTTTTTACATCCCGGATCATATCACGCTCTCAGTCCCCTCATCATTTTTTGCACAGAAGAATTATGTTCACCATGCACTTTTGCCGCCAGCGCTAGACGACGTATTCGTTGAGGAAAATGCGGAATGCCTACCATGGTCGCAATATGAGCCAATGTATGATTTCCAACTTTTCTATCCATGAGATCGACACCCCCGATTTGACATAGCATATCATCTGGAAATTGCATTCTCACGGCTGCCAAATGCGATTTCAGATAGTGACCCATCTCTACTTTTTCTCCAACTGCGTTTTTCTTTCCCTGTTCTCCATCGTCTGTGATTTCAAAAATCATCGCTTCTTTCAGGTATGTTTTCCACTCACCGTCATCATCAATGTATCCGGTGCGTGCATGAGTTGACGCGGTTTCGATGATTCGGGTGTGTCTTTCTTTTTCTTCGATGTATTCCACCGTTGCCCCCTGACCTTGGAATTTGCTCAGGAGTACTATCGCGCTCCATAACTCTTGTGGCTCTGTTCTTGCTTTTAATAAGCCGCTATCTGGTGACATGTAGTTGCTTTATGGATCGATAATTTAGTATTGTTTTTCTTTTTTGTCAAATTCTCCTCGTTATTTTAGCTTTAAATTTCAGGTGACCCTTTCGGAATATCGGGTACTGACAGTTGTATTCCATCTTAAAAAGATTACACTGCTCATGCTGATTTCCTCTTAATATATCTTTATTTTTCCATATGGAGCTTCAAATCTATGGCATTATTCTCCTCGTTGTTCTCGTCTTTTCTTGTTTTCGGATTGTCGAGCAGAACAATGTCTATGTCGTTGAATTTCTTGGAAAGTTCAGCCGGATCATGCGGGCGGGTTTGAACTTTAAAATTCCTTTACTTGAGCGGATTGCCGCGAAGGTTTCTTTGCGACAGCAGAATTTCACCCTTCATGGTCAGTATCCATCACGCGATAAGGTCATGGTGGACATCTCGACGAACTTGATTTACTCCGTGCACGAAACAGACGAAGGCGTGAAGCGATACACGTACATTCTCCAAAATCGAAATGAGTCGATCGGAGCGATTATCGAAAACTCTCTCCGAACCTACGTCGCGAAAGAAACTCATGAGGGTATTCTTGAGAAAAAAGAGGAGCTCGCGCAGCATATTCGAGGTGACCTCGAGATGCAGTTTGATGAGTGGGGTATGATGATTAAGAGCTTCCAGATTACGAATGTAAATTTTCCTGTGACGATCACCGATGCGATGAGCCAGGTCGTAGCTTCTGAGCAGCTCCGAAAAGCCGCTGAGAACAAAGGTGAGGCCATTAAGATTCAGGCGGTGAAAGAGGCTGAAGGTGAACGAGAACGAAAGCGACTTCAGGGTGAAGGTATCGCCATGGAACGACGTGCGATTGCCGAAGGCTTGAAAGAATCGATCAACGTCGTGAAGTCTGCGACTGGCAAAGACTCTACGGAAATTCTCGCCATTTTGAACCTCACGCAGTACCTCGACACGATGAAATCCATCGGTACCGGACCAAACGCCAAGGTCGTCTTCATGGACACCTCCGTCGGCAAAACCGGCGAGCTCATGCAAGAACTCATGGCGAGCGTGGAGGGGGTGAAGAGTTAATATTAATTTGACAACTCCCTGCTTCCACCTGTAATCTCCTACCGCATCAGAGACCGACGGCAGCCCAACCTTCGCTTCAAAGCACAGGAAAACGGGCAGAAGACCTTCGCAGATTGCATCCTTTATTCAAAGCTGAAAAGCTCACGAATAAAGCTGAATGGAAGTCTCTGCGTGCGCAGGGATTTTTTTGTAGGTTTCTCTTATATTCTATCCGGCTGAAAACCATTTTTATTCTCTAACCCCAAGCTCCTATGGCTGTATCGAAAGCTAAAAAACAGGAAATGCTCGCTGAAGTTCAGGAGATGTTCAAAGAAGGCAAATCGGTCTTTTTTGCAGATTTCAAGGGACTCTCTGTCGGCGCTGTTCAGGCTATTCGAAGGGAACTACGGGCAAACAAGGTTGGATACAAGGTCGCTAAAAAGACTTTGATCCGCAAAGCTGCACAGGAAAACGGCTACAATGAGATTCCACGAGATGTCATGGAAGGCTCAGTCGCTATGACTGTCAGTTACGAAGACCCGATTGCTCCAGCAAGACTCCTCAAGAGTCTCGCAAAAACTCACGAGAAGCTCGCGCTCCTCGGAGGTCTCTTCGATGGCAAGGTACTCTCAGGTAAGGAAGCTCTCGAGTATGCGTCACTCCCAGGAAAGGAGGAACTTCTCGCAAAGCTTGTCTACATGATGAAGTCACCAATCCAGGGCTTCCACGGAAACCTTCATGGTCTCCTCTCGAAGTTCGTTCGAACGATGGATGCGGTTGCGAAGTCAAAAGCGTAATCCATTCAGTTCTCAGTTTTCTCTCATAATATTTATTTCACATTTTTAAAACTCTATTCCTATGGAACTTAGTACAGAAGCACAGAAGATTCTCGACCTCGTCGAGAAGTTGTCAGTCCTCGATCTTTCTAACCTTGTAAAGGCTATGGAAGAGAAGTTTGGTGTTACGGCTGCTGCCCCAATGATGATGGGTGCTATGCCAGGCGCTGCAGGTGGAGCTGCTGCTGAAGAAGCTAGCTCAACCGTTACAGTTACTCTCGTAGACGGTGGTGCTCAGAAGATCAACGTTATCAAGGCAGTTCGTGAGCTCACAGGTCTCGGTCTTAAAGAGGCTAAGGATCTCGTAGACGGCGCACCAAAGCCAGTTAAGGAAGGTGTTGACCGAGCAGAAGGTGAGAAGATCAAGAAAGCTCTTGAGGAGGCAGGAGGTAAGGTTGAGATGAAGTAAATCTTCATTTGAAGACCAAGCCTTTCGCTTGATTCAAAAAATAAAAGACCCCGGTATTATCTGGGGTCTTTTTTGTAGGCTCCGTAGAGTACCGCGCTGAATATTACCACGATGATGCTTCCAAATTGCGCGACAATACCATTTACGATTCCACCAATCGCATTGTCTCCAACCAGGGCGATGATGTATCCAATGATACTAACGACCATGCCGAGCAATATGCTTGTCAGGAGGAAGTATCCGAATGTTTTCCACCATCGACCCTTCACCAGTTCCATACTTGCTTTTGCGGCTTCTAATCCTCTCTTTTCGTCAGCAACGAAAGCGTATCCGAGAAATATAATCCGGATAAAGGCGATCATCATGAATGCAAGCCCAACCAAGGCAAGCAGACTAAGGATTATTCTTACCACACCATACATGGCGGATGAGGCGCTCGTAACTGGAACATACTCAATGAACTCATCGTATGACACTGACGTCTCACTTGGTATTTCATTGATCAATGATTGCGTCATCAATACATTTGCTATTGCCCAGACCACTGGAACACCGATAATAATGATCAGTGCCCATCGAAGTGCGTAGATGGTTCCGGCGATCCCTGCCCAGATGAAGCTGAAAAAATGTTTGAATGCATACGAAAATACTTCTCCAATTTTTACCTCCTGATTGGTAGCCGTGAGGTGAACAACTTTCAATATTGAAATACTGATAATAATGCTGAGTGCCACAAAAAGAAGTGTCCCAATAATGCCGATAGCGATCATTCCTGCTTCATTTCCTGACATTATCGCACCAATACCTGCTCCGGCGACGATAAAAATCGTTCCAAACGAGAGTCCCAATATCATGAGAGCAAAAATAAAAAACATCACCCAGTGTTGTTTGGCAATTCTGAGTGTCTGACCGAACATATCTGTTATCTGTTCTGACATAGAAGTGAATGAGGGGTATTATGAATGGATTATATCATACACCAATAAAATGGCTAGACGATCTTATCCCCCTTCGCTATCATGCCCCCATGCAGTACGTCGCAACAACGAAAGTAACCGGTGGAAAACTCCTGAGAGTGAAGTGTGATGTGGAGAGTGGCGCTTCTGGGAATGTTCTCAGCGCGGTTTCTATCACGGGAGATTTTTTTATGCATCCGGAGGATGGCGTTGTTCAGCTGGAGGGCGCACTCTTGGGCGCGGATCGTGATGCGCCGATTGGTGAGTATGTGTCACGATTGAATGATGTGATTGTGCCGGGCGGATTTGAACTGATCGGATTCAGTGCGAGCGATGTTGCGCAGACATTATGGAATGCCTTACATCCTGAAGCTTCAGTCGTATAAAATTTTATCATATGAGTTTTTCTGATATTTCCTGGAGATTGATTGAACTCGAAACGCACGATGCGTTCATGAACATGGCGCTCGATGAGGCGTGTTGTGAGGCTGTAGCGAGTGGCGGTGCATGGCCAACAATTCGCTTCTATCGATGGCAGCCAAGTGCGGTGTCGATCGGGTACTTCCAGAGTTTACAGGATGAGATTGCCCTTGATGAGTGTGCCGTGGCGGGCGTAGACATTATTCGACGACGAACGGGTGGTGGTGCGGTGTACCATGATTATGAAGGTGAGATTACCTACTCCGTGATTGTTCCGGAAAAAATGCTCAGCGATGCTTCGGGGACGACGCTTGGTATCACTGAGTCGTACCACGAGATCTGCGGATGGATTGTGAATGGTCTCGCGCGAGTTGGGATTGAGGCCGAGTTCAAGCCGATAAATGATATTGTGGCGAAGGTTGGGCTGCCGGATGGAAGTGCGACATTTAAAAAAATTTCTGGCAACGCACAGACGCGACGAGGTGGAGTCGTGTTACAACATGGAACAATTCTCTTCAACGTCGATGTTCGAAAAATGTTTTCGTTATTGAAAGTTGGCAAAGAAAAAATCGCCGACAAGATGATCGCCGCGGTCGAAGAACGTGTGACGTCGGTCACGCATGTACGGCCAGATGTGAGCCGCGAAGCTTTATACGAGGCGTTGCGCGCAGGATTTATGGACGGCAAAAAGTTTGAGGTTGGAACGTGGAGCGCGGAAGAGTTAGAGCGAGCTCGGGTTTTGGTTGATGAACGATATAACACGAAGGAGTGGAATGAGATGCGGTAATTCCTGAAAGCATTTCAAAAACGCCCAACCCGTGAAGGCTGAGCGTTTGTTTTTTTGTGTGCGAGATGAGGTGCGGCTTTACTTATTCCTCATATAAATCGCGGTGTAGGCGATGCCAGCGAGGAGGGCGCCGACCATAGGGCCGACTAAATAGACGTACCAGTTGGACCAGTTCATGTTGACGAGGGCTGGGCCAAACCAACGAGCTGGGTTGAGGGCTGCGCCGGTGAGGACACCACCAACCATAATGCTTCCAGTGAGGACACCACCGATAATGCTACCGGAATGTTCTTTATGTTTACTATCAGGATCGACGGCAACCGCGAAGACTGTCCAGACAAGGAGGAAGGTGAGAATAGCTTCAGTAATGGTTCCGGTCAGTGGTGAGATGCCAGGAGCGAGCTCTGGAACACCCATACTTGCGGTGAGAGCGTCAGCAAACATGACCTTGAGCAGCAAAGATGCGAGAGCGGCACCAACGAGCTGAGAAAGAAGGTATCCTGGAATGTCGATACCTCGGACTTTTTTGGCGACCCAGAGAGTGAGGGTGACGGCAGGATTGATGTGCGCGCCGGAGATTGAGCCGAAGGCGAAAACTACTACCATCAGCGCGAGGCCGTGGGCTACAGCGACGCCGAGCGTGTCAGGAGCCCCCATGGTTTCATAGGCCATAATGCTACCAGCACCGATAAATACGAGGATAAATGTACCGAGAAGCTCGGCGAGGTATTTCTTCCATTGAGACATATGGGAGTGAGGTTAGTGTGTTTGCTATTATTGTAGCGTGTTGTTTTATTTTATACTATAGCTTGTCTATGATTGTACTCGCGCCTCCCACCATCAAGAGGAACCAGATTACCGATCTCAAATATCGAGACTTTATTGAGGTGACGTATGCGCAATCCATAGATGAATCTGTTGCAGTCTCAAGTTTTGATGATGTGGAAAAAAGTCTTCTTGATCTGGTAAAGAGCGAGAAACTTCATCATCTACGTATTCACTTTCCTGTTGAGTGGGTGACGAGGTATCGGAATATGTAATGTACTTTCGCGTGCACGCCTTTTATTCCAGAATTGATGCATATTTTTACATTTGCAGCTTCTCCGCTACCGCATTCACAAATCTTGCAGCGGTTGCGCCGTCGAGGATGCGATGATCGAAGGTGAGGGCGAAGCCCATGACTTTTGAGATAACTGGCTTACCCTCGACGTCGAGAGAGATTGAGTCTTTGATTTTTCCAAGTCCGAGAATCGCGGCTTCTGGATAGTTGATCACCGGTGTCGCGAAGTCTCCACCAATCGAACCGTAGTTTGTAATGGTAAAGGTACCGCCGGACATGTCTTGCGGGGTGAGTTTTTTGGTACGAGCTTTTTCGGCGATCTCGACAATTTCTTTGGCGATCGTGAAGAGATCTTTTTTGTCTGCGTCTTTGATCGTTGGAACGAAGAGACCGTCATCCGTATCGACGGCGATACCAATGTTGTAGAAATTTTTGGTGATGATTTCTGGTGATGATCGATTTGATGACTCATCGAGCTCTGTATTCATGGCTGGGAATTCCTTGAGGGTTTCTACAACCGCCTTGGTGATATATGCGAGGAATGTGAGCTTGATTCCCTGTGACTGCGCTGCGGGTTTTTCCGATTCACGTTTTGCCACGAGTTTCGTGACATCAATCGTGTCGAAGTGTGTGACGGGTGCGGTGTGCATGTGAGATTTCGTCATATTATCGCCGATCGCTTTTCTAATTCCTTTGTATGGTGTGCGAGTGACGTCGCCTGGGAAGGTTTTTGCTGGAGAAGGTGCGGATACGGGTGCGGGAACAGGAGCAGCTCCTAGGGTCGCTGCTCTAATATCTTCATCGGTAATCAATCCATTTGCTCCGGTTCCAGAAATCTTTAAAACATCTACACCAAGTTTCTGTGCGAGCATGCGAGTGGCTGGAAGAATTTTTATTGCGAAAGTTGAATTTTGAGTTGTGACTTGTCCCCAAGGGACGCTCTTGCTAGAGTGTGCGCGGGCACGGATTTCTACCTTTGGAATTTCTGTATTACTTGAATCGATAGAACCGACGACTCCTGGGCCCTTTTCATCTATCGGTGCCTGGGTAACCGGCGGCTGAGAAACTGCAGCAGGATCATACGTTTCACCCTTGTCTACTATCACGACCAATGTCTCGCCAACTTTGATCAGTTCCTGTTCTTTATGGAATATCTTTGCGATGACACCGGCGCGTGGCGATGGAATTTCGACGATGGCTTTGTCTGTTTCGACCTCGACCAAAACCTGGTCAGATTTTACCTCTTCGCCCTCTTTCACTCTCCACTTTACAATGGTCCCTTCATGGATGCCTTCGCCGACGTCTGGAAATTTAAATTCAATCATGAGAAATTTTTTGTGAGATTGGGAAATTTATACCATTGCGGCGGCGATCGCCTGTTCGATCTGGAACGCATCTGGAATATACCAGTGCTCTGCTTTCAAGTATGGCACAGTAATGTCCGGTGCGGCAACGCGTTGAATTGGTGCCTTCAGTGAGTAGAGTGCTTTTTCGGCTACCATAGCGGCAATTTCAGATCCTGGTCCAAACATTTTTGGAGCTTCCTGGACGATGACGAGACGACCTGTTTTCTGAACGGATGCGAGAATCGCTGGCTCGTCGAGTGGAGAAATTGTTCGGAGGTCGATCAGTTCAATAGAAAGGTGAGGGGTTGCGGTGAGTACTTTTTGTACTTCGCGAACCATGCCACCCCATGTGATTATCGTGAGATCGGTTCCTTCTTGCAAGACGTTTGCGACACCAATTGGCACGATGTAATCTTCGAGTGGAACTTCCTGCTTGATGGCACGATAGAGGCGTTTTGGCTCCATAAAAATCACCGGATCTGGATCACGAATGGCGGCAAGGAGCAGCCCTTTTGCGTCATATGGTGTTGAAGGGTAGACGACCTTGAGACCTGGCGTATGTGCGATGTACGTTTCGATCGACTCTGAGTGATGTTCAAGTGCCTTAATGCCGCCTCCACTTGGAACACGTACCACCATCGGAACCGAATAGCGTCCGCGTGAACGATTGCGCATACGTGCAGCATGCTGGAGCATCTGATCGAGCATCTGCTGATAGAATCCATCGAACTGCACCTCGACTACCGGTTTGAATCCGTACATCGCGAGACCAATGGCCATACCGGCAATTCCTGACTCTCCAAGCGGCGAATCGAAGACTCGTCCTTCGCCAAACTGATCCTGCAATTTGTCCGTCACACGAAATACTCCACCATCTTTTCCGACGTCCTCACCAAAAATGAGAATCGACGGATCGCGCTCCATTTCTTGTTTGAGGGCGAGATTCACAGCTTCGACGATATTGAGTTTTGGATTTTCCATTAGGGCTGTGTTGAAGATGGTGCGTTGGTAATTTCTAATCTTGTAAGAAATTCTGTGCGTTGTTCTACGAGATGCGGTGTGAGCTGTGCGTAGGTGTAATCAAAAATGTCGGCTGGATTATACTGAACGCTCTGCGCTTTTTCGACAATGACATCAATTTCTTTTTCATAACGAGCCACGAGTTCGTCTTCGTATGCTTGTGACCAGAGATTTTTACTCGCGAGATATTTCTGGAGTCGAATCATCGGATCTTTTGGTTTCCACAACTCTACTTCTGCAGGATCACGATATTTTTTTGCATCATCTGATGTGGTGTGATCGCCGAGACGATAGGTGTAGGCCTCGATGAGAGTTGCGCCTTCGCCGCGTCGTGCACGATCTATCGCTGTTTTGGTTGCGACATACATCGCGAGTAGATCATTTCCATCAACCTGAATGCCCGAAATTCCGTATGCCTGAGCCTTTTGTGCGATGGTCACGGATTTGGTCTGATACGATCGTGGAACGGAAATTGCCCACTGATTATTTTGACAAATGAATACCGTATTCGGTTGAAACACACCGGCGCAGTTCATCGCCTCGTGAAAATCTCCCTCACTCGTCGCACCATCACCGAAAAATGTCAGGGCGACGTGCGTCTCTTTTTTCTTTTTCATTCCCATCCCAAGACCGACCGCGTGGAGCATTTGTGAGCCGACCGCAATCGAAATCGGAATGCAGTTCACATCTGGTGGCGGAAGCGAACCAATCTCATTTCCCATCCAGTAGGTATAAATATTTTCCATTGGGACGCCATGCATCCACATTACACCGAGTTCGCGAAAGGCTGGCACAAGCCAGTCGGTGCGCTGCATCGCGAGGGCAGTTCCGGCCTGGGTGGCTTCCTGACCTCGGATAGAGGCGTACGTTCCCATTCGGCCCGTGCGCTGCAGATTATTCGCCTTTTGATCGGCCATCTTCATGAAGAGCATCTTTTCGTAGGCCTGCTTGACCCAGTCATCGGTGCATTCCGGAGGAATAAGGGCTGCGAGGGCGGGATCGGCGCTGAGGGCGCCATTCTCATCCATCATCTGGAATCGCTTGCCTTCGAGCGGGTTGAATTGTGAGAAAATATCTTCAGCCATTTCGGTGGTTTATTTCGGCCGTATGTTACGGTTTTCTGGCTTTACGCGCAAGAAATGGTCTCACTTTTGACACTAATCTGGAATATTGCTTAGTGTTACAATTTTCCCCGGGGAAAATTGTAGCTTCAAAAATCGCACTTTTTGGGGTGTTATACTATTTTGCTATAGTTTTTATTTTTTGGCAATTTATTATATACATCGATCACTTCCCCAGCCTGAACCACAGACCTCAAGAGGATCATCATCGTCATTCAGAGCGGCTGCGACAGAATCGTGAGCAGTACCTCCTACTCTTCTAATATCTTGTGCTATATTCGGCACTGGCGGGTTTGAATGTGGCGTATCCCTTTCTGGTGACGCTATTTCTTCTGCTGTTTTAGGCATTGGATTCTTTCTTTAAGGTGTGTGGCTCGGACTTTACTGAGCTTTTTTCATTTTTTCAAGATTTTTTACAAAGAGTTCTCCGGCTCGATACGAGCTTCGCACCAATGGCCCGCTCGCCACGTAGATGAAGCCGAGATCCAGGCCGATTTTTTCGAGTTTTGCGAACTGATCGGGGTGTACGTACTCTTTGAGGGCGATGTGATTCGAAGATGGTGGGAGGTATTGGCCCAGGGTGAGCATGTCGACGCCGACGGCACGGAGGTCACGCATGGTGGCGATGACTTCTTCTTCGGTTTCGCCGAGACCGAGCATGATGGAAGATTTAGTATAGATATCGGGAGCGAGGCGTTTGGAGTTTTCGAGGACGTGAAGGGTCTGCGCGTACTTGGCACGACCGTCACGAACGAACTTAGTGAGGCGATCAATGGTTTCGATGTTGTGTGCGAGGACGACGGGTGCGCTCTCGAGAACCGCTGCAAGAGATGACTCTTTTCCATGAAGATCAGAAATGAGAATTTCAACCAGTACTTGCGGTGTTTCTTTGTGAATCGCACGAATACATTTTGCGAGATGCGCCGCTCCTCCATCTTCGATGTCGTCGCGCGCCACCATCGTCAAAACCACATAATCATGTCCAAACTTTTTCACGGTTTGCGCGAGTTTCCACGGTTCGAGTTCATCGACTGCGCCGTGTGGATTTCCTGTTTTTACCGCGCAAAATCGGCATCCGCGCGTACAGATTTCTCCGAGGAGCATGAAGGTGGCGGTTCCTCCGCTCCAGCACTCGGTGAGGTTTGGACAGTGCGCCTCTTCGCAGACGGTTTTCAGACCTGTGACCGCAAGTTGCGACTGTATTTTCCTGAATGCCTCCGTTGTGGGAGGTCGGATCTTGAACCACTCGGGGAGCGAGGGGCGTTTCGCGGTTTTGGTACTCATGTTTGTACTCATGGATAAAAAGTTTAGCGTATTTTTTACGCTTTTGCTATACTGCCGCAGAGAATATTTTTCTAATATTTCTCTTCTATCTCTTAATCACTTCTCCACTATGTTGAGAAAAACTCTTATGTCAGCGGTTCTCGCTGTCGGTGTTCTTACGCTCGGCGTCGCTGCCGGATGCCAGTCAGAAGCTCCAGCTCCTGCACCAGCACCTGCTGCTCAGCCAGCTGCTACGGCTCCAGTATCAAAGTATAAAGCTGGCGACAGCGTACTTGCTATCTGGTCAAGCGCTACTACCTGGTACGAAGGTACGGTTGGTGCATCTTGCCCAACAGGCGTTCTTGTCACTTGGAGCGATGGTTCAGCTCCTACTTGTAACCCAGACTCAAAGATTGTTCCAAACAAGACTGTCGCAAAGGCTGATGCTAAAGTTGGCACTAAAGTCTATGCTCAGTGGTCAGGAACTGGCTTCTACGAAGCTGAAATCACAAAAGTTTCTGGCGATATGTACTCAGTCAAGTACACCAGCGACAGCACGACTAAAGACGACCTCAAGCTTTCTCAGCTTCGAGCTATGTAATTTGAGCCTCATTTAGGACGTTTGAAAGGGGTAGTATCACGTATGCTGCCCCTTTTTCTGTTCGGAGGTAAAGCCATTTACAGCTGGGCGTATTTTTGCTATAATAGATAGATTGAAAAAGTTCAAACAAAAACCTAAAGCTCCGCATGCACAACCTCTTTGATTTTGGTACCGACGAACGATTGTTCCACTTTCTCGCTGATCCAGCGACCAGCGGAAGTGATATTGCTATCGTCACACCACATCTCACGGACGAACAGCCGCCGGTGGCGAGGGGTGTAACAACTCCGGTCGTGGGTGGCACAGCACCAACTGGAGCGCAGGACCCGTTTCTGAAAAACCTCTTCGCTGATAATAAAGAAAAAAAAGATGGCGAAAGTCTCATGTTCCAGAGTTTGATCAAGAGTGAGGAAAAAAATGTTGAAAAGAAAAAATCAATTCTTGGCGAACTTCCAAAAATCGACACGAGTCTCTTCATCGACAAGGAGTTCCACCTGAAAAAACAGCTTTCTTATGCGAAAATTACGATGGCATCGCTCATTACTCTGGGCTTCGCATTGTTCCTCTTTTTCTATACACAACTCAATCCTAACTTCGATCTGACAAAGACTCCGAATGTTGGAAAGACACTCAAGACAACGAACGAAGAGTTAAAAAATCTTCAGACCGATGTGAACTTTTACCGTATGAGTACGGCGAAGAAACATCTCGATGTTTTTTTCTACAACGCGAACGAGTATCTCCAGAATTTCGATGCGTGGAAAACTGCTGACGACGCCGATAAGGGTATAAAACTTTCTGAGCTTGATGCGGCGCGAAGCGCGGTAATCGCGCCGTTTGATGCGGCTCGAGAAAAATTCTCCAAAGATATATTTGTGGCTTTGTACCGCGATAATCCCGAAGAAGCTGAGGCGATTCTTAATGACAAGACCAAGGTCGTCGATGAGTTTGCGATGCTCCTGCGCGATGCGATTCGCGTGAAAAAAGATGCGGCGAGCGTGAGTGCTGCCGAGAAGCGTGACTACAGTGAGTTGATGGAAATTGTTGGAAATAAATCTCTACAAACGTTGATCTCTACGGATCTCAGCAAAATGACTCACGATCAACTCCGTCAATTTATTCTCAAGCTTAGCGGACGCTACAATCACCGACTGGCATTTATTTTCCAGATCAAGGATCACCGAATCCCATGGTTTGATATTATTACGGAAATTTATGAACGAACTGGCGCGATCGACAAGGGTCGATTTAAGGCTCGCCTCTACGACGATATCGGTGGTATCCAGTACGGCGGATTTGATTTTGACGGAACAACTGGCCGAATTACGATCAGTGGAAACGTGAAGGACTTCGATGGAATCAACTTCACCATTATGGCGGGACTCATTGAAGAGCTCGAGAGCTCACGCCGATTCAAGGACGTCGAGATGCGAAACTTCTCTAAAAACTTCACGGAAAAAGAGGGCTTCGAAGGAAGTTTCAAGATTGACCTTTCCATCCAGAAATATGACGAGAGCGACCCACGCGATAAGGGCGTCGACATTGAAAAACTTCCTGGCATTTTTAATTAATTCTCTACACGGACTCGCATGGACACAACCAATACACAGATCGGATCACCAGCCTTCATACGACAGCACTACCTGAGTCGTAACATCAAGCTGTACCTTATTGGTATTGTGATTGTTGGTCTCGGCGTCGCCTACTATGGCATCGAGTCATTTCTCGACTACTCCGAAAAACGTGGAGTTGTTGAACAGAGTCAGGCGCTGCTTGCGAACCTCACTAAGGATCAAAAGAAGGAGATGGATGGATTCAATGCGATCAAAGTTGAATATAAAGATCGTGATGCGGCGATGAACAGTGAACTTTCGAGCGTCTTCCCAACTCAGGAAAATTACACTGAACTTACAAAAATTCTTGATGACTATTTTTTCTCAAAGAATAAGCCGAGCAGCCCTCTCATTGCGACAGATGTTCAATTTGGAACACCGACGAGCGAGGCGGGATCGAAGTACGATATCCTTCCTATCAGCATGAATATCGCGGCTTCAGAAGCTAACTTCTACGACTTCCTCCGATTTGTTCAGGGGTCAGGAACGCTCTCAAAAAAACTCCGGCTCCTCGATCTCAGATCGATTCAGTTGAACTTCGCTGAAGATGAAAGTGCGAGCACGAAGAAGACAATTCAGTTCCGTGCTGAAGTCAGTGCCTACTTCCAGAAAATACAAAAATAATTTTTGATTGCCTGTCATAATGATCGATAACGCCAAATTTCAACAACTCAAGGACTCGATTCTTGCTGGAAATATTCCCCAGCTGGCGTTGATGATGATCAGCCTGGCGCTCGATATGCGATCCAGTGATATTCATATCGAACCTGAGGAAAAGCACATCCGTGTGCGGTATCGCGTGGATGGCGTCCTGCAGGAAATCGTTGAGTATCCTACCAATATTCACCCTGCGGTGGTTTCCCGTATCAAAATCATGTCGAATTTGAAGATTGACGAGCAGCGCATTCCGCAAGATGGACGCTGTGAAGTTACTTCAAAAGATAACCGCGAGATGGATCTCCGTGTCTCTACCTTTCCAACTGTGAATGGTGAAAAGATCGTGATGCGTATTCAGGACAAGTCCCGAAAGATTCCTGATCTCAGTGAGATTGGCATGGAGGGAAATAATTTCAAATATCTCATGGAGGGTCTCGACTCGCCAAATGGCATTATCCTTAATACTGGTCCGACGGGTTCTGGTAAGACGACCACCCTGTATTGCTGCTTGAATAAGCTCAATACGGTCGATGTGAATATTCTGACGATTGAGGATCCCGTGGAAATCCAGATGGATGGCTTGAGCCAGAGTCAGGTACACCACGACATTCAGTATAATTTTGCGACGGGTATGCGCGCGGCGCTTCGTCAGGATCCGGACATTATCATGGTCGGTGAAATTCGTGATAAAGAAACGGTGGATATCGCGATCGAGGCTTCGCTGACGGGTCACTTGGTTTTGTCCACGGTCCATACGAATAGCGCGGTTGAAACGCTCACACGTATTCAAAATATGGACGTCCCTGAGTTTCTCGTAGCCTCGACGATCGAGGTGATCATCGCGCAGCGTCTCGTGCGAAAGCTTTGCACGGCGTGTAAGGTGGTTGCCACCACACCGGAGCAAAGCGGAGGTGCTGCACCCGCTCCCCCTCTACTGGTAGCGCAGATCGACAAGGCTCTTGTCGGCATCGATGCGAAGTTTCCGGAGCTGGATAAAGCGCTTCTGAGCGCGAAACAGTTTTATGTTCCGAAGGGATGTGAGCAGTGTAATAACATCGGCTACTTTGGACGAACCGCGATTTATGAGGTGTTGCGAATGAATAATGCGTTGCGAAAAATGATTCTGGATAAAGCCTCGGCGATTGACATCGAGAAGGTCGCTATTAAAGAAGGTATGATCACGCTCGAACAGGACGGCTTGGTGAAGGCACTGAAGGGCGTGACGTCTTTGGAGGAAATTTACAGCGTAGCACGTAAAGTCGAAGACTATGTCTAATACGACACAGCAGCCATTTTCGTTGGATAGTAGCGGGGATTCGTTTAAAGTTGCGAGCGTAGCGAGCAATGCATCCGTACCCACCTCCTCTTCCGACCCCACCCAAACTCTGACGATCGACATCGCCGAAGTTTCGATGGTGAAGAAGCTCATCGAGCAGGAGCGACTTCGTTATGGAAAACTGACGGGCAATCCGTTGGTGGACTTTTTTTATCGAATCAATGACTGGCTTATTTCCCAGTCGAAGGTCACGGTTAAAGATCTCGCCGCGTTTTTCCGACTTCTTGCTGTGATGCTCAACGCCGGCGTTCCTCTCATTCGCTCACTTGAAACGCTCGCTGCTCAGAGTTCTGATAATCCCAAGCTCAGTCGAATTGTCTCTGAGATTGGCCAGAAAATCGAACAGGGCAAGAGTCTTTCTGACTCGATGATGCAGTATCCGGATGTGTTTGATGAGTCGCAGATTGGTATGACAAAGTCGGGTGAGGCCACGGGCCAGCTCAACAATGTTTTGACTGGTCTCGCGGATCGACTTGAAAAGAACGCCTCTCTCCGTGCGAAAATCGTCGGTGCGATGATCTATCCGCTGGTGATTATTGGACTGCTCATTGCGGTTATTTCGATCATGATGATTGTGGTTGTTCCGAAAATGACCGAGTTCTTCACCCAGAGTGGCAAGGAACTTCCAATGCCGACACAGGTTCTCCTCGCGGTCAGCGGATTCTTCCAGGCCTACTGGATGGTGGTGATGGTCGGCGCGGCGATTCTCTTTTTCGCGATCGGTGCCTGGAAAAAAACGGTTATCGGCAAGTACCAGTGGGATCTCCTGATGTTGCGACTTCCTCTCTTTGGCAAACTCATGATTAAGGGCTTACTGGCCCGCTTTGCGCGCCTCTTGAGCGATCTGCTCGAGAGTGGTGTTCCGGTCGTTCAGTCGCTCCAGATTATTGCGAATGCGATTGGAAATGAGGGATACCGGCAGAAACTTCTCGTGGCTGCACAGGATGTCGAGCAAGGTATTCCGCTTGCTGAGGCTCTCAACGATCCATTTCTTTTTCCGGTCGTGCTGATCAACATGATTGAAATTGGCGAACAGACCGCGCATCTCGATGTCGTCACAGAAAAAATTGCGAATCTCTATGATGACGAAGTTGACTCAATGGTCAAAGGTCTCACCAAAACATTTGAACCGGTGCTGATTATTGTGATCGGTATCGTCGTCGGCGGTATGGTCGCCGCGATCATGCTTCCAATCATGGACCTCTCGAATATCGGGGATGTGTAGCGCAATGTGCTTATACCTTAATGTCTTTAAAATCCTCCAGGGTGTAGCCCCACTTTTTCATTAAGGCATCTACATCAATTTTTTCATCTGGATAGAGGTCATTTTTGTCCCTTTTTCTTCCATACTCACCCCTCCTTCGTCGAAGACGAATAAGATCTCCCAAAATCTTTCTTTCTTGCTGCTTATTATGCTTTTTGAGGAAATTTATGAATTCATCCCACTCTTTTTTGACATTTTGATTCATTTGATGAGGTATATTATTGGGAAGCAATTTGAGTGAGAATGATATCAGGGTCGTATCTGGAATGACAATGTGAATGTTGTGGATATTGTTGACATCTTTTTAGTCGTATTATCGATTATCTTTCAATTTTTTAAGCTGCTTTTCGTGATCCCGAATCTCTTCCTCTGTGCGCAGCATTCTTCCTTCATAGGTAATGTCCGTTAGATCTCTTTTAGCTATAAGATCCGCGAGCTGCTGCTGCATGTCGAAGAGATACTCTTTTGCTGGAATATTATTTATCCGCTCTCGAAGATCAAAAAAATCTTTCTCCAACCTAAAATAATATTTTTTCAAGAGATTTATGTCTCCAATGAGGCTCACAAGCTCCCTGTCATGGTTTTTCATACATAGGTGATAAAGAGTACGACACCACTTTATCCCTGTAAGATTACCGATCCTTAAACTTTTTCTGAAAAATTCCTCACATTTTTCTGATATTTTCATAAAAATCCCATCTGCTTTCCGAGTCTATCCAACTCTTCTTTGGTGTAGTGGTGGCCAACTTTTTTTATTTCAAAGAAGAAATAGACGATGATGAGAATCCAGGCGATAACCTGTTCACCGCCACCGCCGAAACTTTTACTTATGAAAACTACAAGCACTGTTGGAAATATAACCGCGAACATAAGCAGCAACCTCCTAATGCCAATATAAAATGCTTCGGTAACGGTGCGTTCGCGCCCTGTATTCGATCAATTATGATACTGATCATGTGTCGGCCTGCGGAAACGAGGAAAAAGATGGCCTCCGAGATTGACCAGCTCAAAAAGAGCATTCCATAGCTAAAATAGGCGAGTTCTACGAGGGCGAGGTAGCGGCTGAGTGGGGCATGTGGGTGAGGTAAAGGGCTACTTGCTTTATCCAGCCTTTTTATGGTATAATAAAAAGAATTATTTTCAAATCAAAACGTAAACAAAAATCCTATGGATACTCCAAATCAAACTCCTGTTCAGACTCCCGTTGCGCAGCCACTCCCTATGCAGACAGAAGAGCCTGGTGCATCACGCACGCGCATGTGGATGATTGTCGGTGCCGCCGTTGTCGTCCTCGGCCTGGTCGCCACCATGTTTGGAGGCGGCATGTTCAAGGGTTCGTTTCTTGATGCGAAGGAAAAATTACCACTCTATGTCGAGATTGGCGCCTTGAATCTAAATGGTGATAAAAGCAATACAATGAATATTTCTATTATCCATACAGGTAAAGATGATATTCCGAATGAGCGAAAGTTTACCCTTCATGTATATGGCGTTGCAAAAGATGCATCCAAGAAACTTCTTTTTTCTAAGCCGTGGAATGCTGGCGGGACAACGACATTCCGCGCACATGAAACGCTCGCTTATAATATTCGAATTCCTGCTTCTGAATTCGAATTTTCCAAATTCAAGACCCTTCATAGTGAACTCGTTGAGGTTGATGCTCAGGGCAAAGAAACGATGATCGTTGAACACAATTTTGACCTCTAAATAGCTCCTTCACCAAAACAAACATAAACTATGGAAACACCAACACCAATCATTCCCGCTCCAGCACCAGAAAATCTCACGGAAAATTCCAATACTAAAAAAATTACTATTGGCGTTACTGTCGTTGCCGTTATCGCCGTAGCTGCTCTCTTTGGTGGCCAGCTCTTCAAGGGAAGTTTTATTGCTGATGATCTCAAGAAGGGGCTTAAAAGTGCTGACTTCTCGCTTACGGTTACGCGTCCCGTCTCCATTGATGACTTCAAAGGTACTGCCCTATTTTCTGGGCATCAGACCGTTAATTTTTCCGATACCAGCTTTGGTAATTTTTCGGGTTCTTTCAAATTAACCGGTACGCGCTCTAATGCCCTGGTTAAGGCAGTTATGAGTAATCCTGAATATAAAAAATTCTTTGATCTTGTTTCGCCAGATACGATCAAAAATACATATGATACGTTTGCCACAAATATTACCGCTCTTCAAGGCGATCTGACTAGCTCTGTCAACAGTAGCACTATATCTATCAATGATCCTCAGACTGACGATACTACAAAAAAAATTCTTCAGGCTGACATAGACTCTCTGAATCTTATTGCGAACAATCTCCCTAAGGCACTGGCGGCCATGCAACAACTTTATGACTTTATCCAGACGCTTAAGGACGGAGCTAAAGATCTTCCTGCTACTATAGCATCTTTAAAAATTCTTACCTCGAATTTTAAGATGCATTTTGATGAGCTTAAGCAGACATCAGTGCTTATTTCTGATAAAAACTCTCTCTCTTCCTTCCAGTCCTATCTTAATTTTACCAGTACGCTTTCCCTCCTCATAAATTCTGATGTGGCACTTTCTGCGCTCGAGGCTGCGGCCAAGGCGCCTGCTCTGGAGGAAAAGCTTTTTGGATCATTTTCTCCACCGAAAGACCCAGGCACCACGGCCCAGGTCAATATTATTGAGCATAATGTCAATACCTTTGAAGAGATAGAAAAAACGGTCATTACTCTTGAAAATAAACCAGGTGCTCAAGAAAATATTGTCATAACTCCTGGTTCTGTTAAGGGGCTTCCTGCTCCTGAGTTATTTACTGCTGATGCCCTTCAGAAATTTTACAAAGGCGTCAGCCTGGGCTCGACCGCTCTCAATTATCGCTCTATTTTCACTGACATAGCCAGTCAATTAATTGGATCTGATGCTGCAAATGTATGCAAGGGGCCATTTTCTCTGAATGTTCAAGGTATCCTGTTTGATTCCTGCACTTTTGATGCGGAGGGCGGTGTACTCAAAAGCATTTTTCTTACTGGAAAAGGGCCTGGCGATTCAGTCTATGATTTAAAAATAACTGAACCAACCTACGCTGCAGCTGGCTCTGGCACCGGTCTTGATATTGCCGCTATTGATCCTAATCACCCTACGAATATCTATGCCCGCCTTGTTGATGGCGAGATGCTTCAGATTCCGGCATCATTTATGATCAATGCAGAGCTGGGTGATCTCAACGGCAAGCTTATTGAAAGATCTCTTTTTGTCGAAAATCTCAATAAAAGCTGGGATCCAGTTATCCCGGCACAACCGGATGTCGCCGGCAATACCATCTTCTGTATAAAAAATGTCGATCCGACCTGTAATGAGTCAAAGGTCAGTACCCAGCATTTTGTCACCTATACTGCCGAGGATCTTTTGAAGGTTTTTGATTCAAGTCATATATTTGTTTCAGATACTACGAAGAATCCTGAATACCACCTGAAGTTCAAGGTCACGTTCATTGATCCAGCTATGAAGGAAAAGAATCTTGATAATAATGAGAAGCTCTTTACGGTTCCGCTTAACTACTTCGTTGATAAAAAGCAGCAAGGTGATCTTGCTGTCACATCAAGCTCCTTTATAAAAATTCCAAATCCTTACCACCTCAGTGTTCCTGTTTTTCAGGCTACACTTCCTGCCGGTGACAAAGTTCCACTGACGATGAGCCTCGATAATGAGATCAAGCCATTCTATACCACGACGATCTATAGCAACCTTCTCGGAGGTACAAAAAATACCCTTCACCCTAAGAGCTTTGACATTCCTAAGGATATCAGTAGCGCTCTTTATTCTAAACTCAGCGACAATAAGCCGCATGTCCTGCGGATGGTTGTCAATATGGATGCGGATGGAAAAATCACTGATTTTGCTGAAGATAATTTTGCTGAATATTCGATTGCCCTGGGAGGTAAGAATACCTTCACGAAGCTCCCAATTATTGGTCCGGGAGGAGTTGATCAAATCGTACTTGGTGATTCCAGTTATATAAAAGATCCAAAAGATGCCAAGATCGTTGCAAGCATCATGATCGCTGATCCTGATCCAAAATCAACAACGGTTCGAGCTTCATTTAAAGGACCAGATGCTGAAGGGATCTGTCTCGGGGTAAAAGTCCATGACTACAAAACGGGTACTGAAATTCTTCATATCTATGGCAATGCTGCCTCAAAAGAAGAGGGCTCTCTTACTCTCAATAAAGATAACACGCTCAGTGTTTCTGATTTTTCTCTTCCGTATAAGGCCGATTTCGAGGCTGCTCTTAAGGCATCTGAAGGGCACTTTGATGTCATTTTTAATGATGTCTGTTCAAAGGGCAAAGCACCATATGTCGATGAAGACAACCTCACTGACAATATCCAGCATTACTATCTTCCGGTCGAGAGTTCGAAAAATGCGAAAAATCCTCCGGTAGATGGAGATGTAAAAGTACTTACTGCAAATCCAGAATCAGTTGTTTCGGGCAGTGCTAATGTATCTGTAAATCTAGCGCCAACTACTGTCGGTACGGCTGTAAACTTACAGGATCCGGCTGATGTTCTTTCATTCGATCCGCCTCTCGCTGGCATTACCGCAACTGGTGATCTCAAGTTCGCAATTGCAAAGGTTCCTGATGTTGTCGCCCCTACGCCATATAAGCTTATGATTCACAAAAATGGAAAGCTCTATGCGAAGAGTGCGATTACTGTTGCTCCGAAAGGCTCGGGAGAAAAAGTTGACTTGAATAATATAAAAATAGGCTTCAAGCAAAATAACTTTCTCACGATTGCCAAACTCGGCGTGAAGGATTACAAGATTGCAACGGATGCAAAGGGACTCATTACGGTTTCGTATGTGATTATGAATAAGGATGAGGGTCAGAAAAATATTATCTCTGACATTTATAAAAAAGGGGGAGCTATGATGGCGATGTACACTGAGCCGAATAATGTAAAAGGGGTGACGGAGTTTACTTACGAAGCCACATTCCTTCCGTTTGAGATCAAGGATGGTGAGACGATTACCATCAATGCAAGAAATTCAAATGGTGATGCCATTCAGTCAATCGAGCTCGTGTATAGCGCGCTCCCTCCGCTTACTGTTGAGACAAAGTCGCTTCCTGATGCGGTTGTTGGTGCAGTATATTCGCAGAAATTCAGTGCATCTGGCGGTAAGGCTCCTTATAAGTGGAAGTACAATGCGCTTTTGAGTAAAAACTTCCCAGCGGGCATGAAGCTCGACGAAGATGGGACGCTGTCCGGCACTCCGACAACTGAGGGTGAGTACGTCTTCCATATGATTCTCTCTGATAGCCTGAAAGATGGTCCGAACTTCCTCATGAGCCTGAAGGTTGCTGCCAAACCTGCTGTCGTCGTAAATAATCCTCCATCTGGTGGAGGAGGAGGCAGCTATAGTGGTGGTTCCGGAGGAGGAGGTGGTGGTGGAGGAAGCTCTCCATCAATTACGCCAAAGAAGGATCTAGTGAAAACATTTACCTTCTCATTCAAGACTTCTCCAATTGCGAAACATAAAGATTTGAAGGGCTATACCCTTCTCCCTCATGTCTCGATCCTCGTGAATGGTGGCGTGATGAGTGGCTACAGCCCTGAACTCTTTGGACCAAATGATCGACTTACTCGTGCGCAGTTCCTGAAGATGGTTGTTCATTCATTCAAGCTGCCGATTCCAAAGGAGATTGCTCACAATCCATGTAAAGATGTGGCAAGAAAGGCATGGTATGCTCCATACTTCTCGACGGCGAAGAGTCTCAAGATTATCACTGCATTCGGCGATGGTTCATGTCTTCCCGATCAGCCAATTACCCGCGCGGAGGCAACGAAGATTCTCTTTAACGCGATTGCGCATATCGATGGAAAAACCCAGACGGCTGTTGTTGCTGCGGTTGGCACAACGGATGTGAATCCATTCAAGGATATCAGTCCAAAAGATTCATTGTATAAGTACGTTGTAAGCGCGCAGAAATACGGATTTGTTTCCGGACTTGGCAAAAATATCTTCGACCCAAACGGAACGCTCACTCGTGGCCAGGGTGCAAAGATTCTCGTTAACGCCTTGAATAAGTTGGCGGTGAGGTAGGAATTTATTACATTTCCGAACAGCGTCTCAGGATAAGGAGGCGCTGTTTTGTTGTCCCTAGAGAGCTGCAATCCGCGTTTCATGATTTTTTACATCTTCCTCATAGCGCTGATGTGCTCCACGAACATTTGTATCTTCAAGGCGCTCATTTTTCATGATAGTCGCTCCCTCATCTTTCCATACGAGGAGATCCTGCTTTGTCGGAAGGTCTGAAAGCCAATCCTTCAACTCTTTTTTTGTTGGCAGTTCGGTGATGCGCCCTTTGAGCATTTCGATATCAGCTTTCATGGGAGCGAGCTCTTTCTGAAGCTCTTTTCTGAGCCCAGTAAGCTCTATCTTCAATTCTTTCTTCAGAATTCCTCTCGTGACGATCTCGTCGTCATGGTTTTTGCGTGTCATACGAATATGATGAAGGGATAAGAACGATATCGAGTTTTTGAGGGTGACTCAATTAAAACTCTGGAGATGTCGTTGACATGAGTCTATCAGTGTGGGATTACCGATCCTTAAACTTTTTCTGAAAAATTCCTTACATTTTTCTGATATTTTTATAACAAATACATTGACTACTCGTATTGCTGATTTTCTTTTGCTCACTTGAACTTTTCTATCACCTGCCGGTATACTATTTCGTGGGGCGCCCCTTACTCACTTAATTTTTACCATGACTATCCAATCCCGGATTCTATCGCGTGCTCGACGAGGTTTTACCTTGATCGAACTTCTCATCGTTATCGTGATCATCGGTATTCTTTCCGTTGGTCTTATTCCGAAGGTTATTGATGCTCCGAAGAGGGCTCGAGATACCACCCGAAAGGCTGACATGAAGTCGATTCAGGCGGCGCTTACGTCGTATTATGCGGATTACAATAAATTTCCAGCCCCAAAAGGAAATGGCTCCTGGCCGAGCGAGATTTTAAAATACTTCCAAGGTGGAAAAATTCCTCGCGACCCCTCTGCTCCCGATGATAATACTGCCCCATACTATCTCTACGCTAATCCGGGAGGATGTTATGTCGTTGGCGCTATTCTCGAAGTTGCTAACAGTGGTAATTCCCAGAAAGATCCAAGTAAGGGAGGAGTGATTGATGGAATCAAGTGCGATGAGCCACTCAAGCAGGGTGATGGAAAATTTCTCTATGTGATTGGAGGAATGTAAAAATGTTGGATAATGCGATTCTTTGTCCGGACAGAATATTGAATTAGAAAATTATTTTTCAAACAGTCTATTTCTGCTTTGAAATATGGCGTCTTTGCTTGAATTTTCTGCTGGTTTTTTGTATACTTTTTGGCAGTTATCCCCTCACTTTTCTTTATGAAACTTTTGCTCCGTGCTCGACGAGGTTTTACCTTGATTGAGCTTCTCATCGTTATCGTGATCATCGGTATTCTTTCCGTTGGTCTTATTCCGAAGGTTATTGATGCTCCGAAGAGAGCTCGAGATACCACCCGAAAGGCTGATATCAACAACATCAAAGTCGCTCTTGAGTCCTACTATGCTGACAAAAATTCGTATCCTGCAAATCAGGTAGATCTCTACAAGATGACTGGCTATTTCCAGGGAGGTGTGGTTCCTAAAGATCCAGGTGATCAAAAAGAGTATGGCTACAAACTCGTTACTGGCGCTAGTGGCTGCTACATTTTGAGTGCAAAGATGGATGTCGCTACCGGTGGAAATTTTGATAAAGATGCTTCTGATAACTCAGCAACTTGTACTCCGGCTCTTGGAACTGGTAAGCCATACTTCCTCACGGTTGGCGGAAACTAAAACGTGATTGTTTCTCTGGAGCGCTTGAACCTTTTGAAACTTTGGTTTGGGCGCTCCGTTTCTTTTTTGCACTTGCACTTCGCTCCTTCCTCACATGCCTCACCTGTTCAGGAAAAGTTTAACTGCTGTTTTGGTGACTGCTCTCGTAGCGGTACATGTGGCGCAGGTTCAAACGGTTTTTGCGAAGGGTGTTTTTAGCCTCGATGAAGCTGAAAATAGTGCGGGCTTCCTGGGAACGAAGATTGAGGGCGCCAGAGATCTGGTGGCTCTGATAGTTGAAGATGGTGTCTGGAATGATACACAAAACTATGAAGGAAGTGAGTTGCGCCAGCGAGTTCAGCGATATGCCGAAGATGTTCAGAAGGCACTTCCGAAAACGCAAACACTCATACTCCCGGTGTCGACTGAGCCGCAGACGGTCCTCAAAATACAGCAAGTCCTCGAGCGACTTTTCCTTGAAGGTGATCCTGAACAGAACACCCCGACCCAACTTAAGGGTGTGGTTCTGGTGGGTGAGGTTCCTCTTCCGGTCGTGCACAAAAAGGGTCAATCGTTTGTGAGTCTTCTGCCGTACACGGACTTTAGTGAACCGGCGTATGTTTTTTCTACTGCAACGCAAACCTATGAGCCGTCGGACGCCGTTGGCGAGGCGAAGCCAGAAATATGGCACGGTGTGATTCGTGCGCCGATGGGCGGCGTGGATGGGCGGAAGCAACTCGCGCAGTACTTCGACAAAAATCATCTCTATCACACGGGCGATCCGGCGTACACGAAGTTCCAGAAAAAAGTTCTGGTGAGCGATCTATATCACGAAGAGAAAAATCTCAACAAGACGCTTTTTCCTCGTTACCTGACCTTCCTCACGAATATGGAGGATCTCGCCTACCATCGCTACAGCGCGAAGTGGTTGGAGCTTTTGCAGAAAAAATTTGATGCGAAGGTGAAGCCAATCAAAGAAGGATCGGAACTTGTGAAGGGTGCGATGCCAGATATCCAGTCGATGCAGCCGATCAAGCAGTACAATCTCCAGTATCCCCAGCTCTTTGGGACATTTTTTACGATGGTCGCAGAGTGGGCTTCTGGGAGCGGACGATGGAGCGCGGATGATATGGAAACGCTCCCGGGTCTGATTGGAAAAAAAGATCTCTTCACAATGGAGTATCTCCGAACCGTGAACGACTCCATTGAGAAAAAAATAGATACCCATCTGGAAAAAATCCAGAAACCGATTGGAATCAATCGGAATGTCACCGCTGAAGGCGTGTATCGAACTCCGTATGGTCAGAGCTCTGGTTTTGGATCGTATGTGCAGTACAAGGAGTTTCCGATTAGTACTCCTGCGTTTCCACTTCTTTTCATCAACAACTCCCTCCTCGGAATGTACTCAAGCTACGATGAGCTCGCAAAGATGATTGCGGGAAGAGATTTTTCCGGGTCGCTTCACTTCATCAATGGTGTGAATTTTGATGACCTGTCACGGGTTCAACAGTGTTCGCTTTATGGCGGATCGCAGCAGAAAACGCCAATTGCAAATGACTCGGTTGGTGCGGTTTCCCAGGCAGTGAAGTTCATGCGATCACTGAATCTTGGCACGCTCAATGTTGCTGACAAACAGGATCCGCGACGATTTCCTCATCTTGGCATTACAACTCGACCACTTTCTCCTGATGAGGCTCGAAAGCTTACCGGTAATCTTTTTTCGTATGGAGCGCGAGTTGAGACCGATTCTGAAACTGGTGCACCGGCCAAGCTTCCCAGCTATGGACCATCTAATATCAAGTCCGGGGATATTATTCTTACGGTGAATGGGAAACAGATCACTCCTCAATTCCCTGCTGAGTCAGCGATTCGTGGAATGGTGGTGTGGAACGATGTGAAGCTTGAGTTCTGGAGGCCGGGACTCACGTCTGCGGCGACGATGACGTACAAATTGCCAGATGTGAATTTCGATCATCTTACGGCAGGATGTTATGGCATCAATCGACAAAATACCCTTGATGTTGCGGCGGGAAAGGCCAATCCAAAATGTTTTCCTGAGGCAGCTCGATATCCAGTCGGCGATCGTGCGGGTACCGTTCGTATTCCTGACAATGAGATGATGGTCGACCCTGATGGACTCGTTTCCTGTAATACGTACTCGTCATTCGATCAGTTCCGTAACTTCGTACAGGGTATTTATGGCCAGGGTCAGGCTCTGAAGGGTGTCTATGATGTTTTAAATATGTTCAGATATTCGCCGAATGCAACCCTTACTCCCCCAGAAAACAGTCATGATCCTGCGAAGATCTTTCTTCTCAATCCTGCGACCGTGAAGGATATCCCAACAGGATACACTCCTTTCAAGCCGATCCTTACCTTGCAAGATCTCTTCGATCGATATGGTACGGTCAACCGACAGGATGATAATGGAGATCACTTTGACACCAATGGAAATGGTAAGGTTGATCAGATCGCCTGGTATGACTACAACAAAAATGGAAAACTCGATGTGTGGCTGAATGATCAGTTCCTCAAGTACAATGCCTACAAACATCCCGAGGAAAATCAGAGTAGTGAGTTTCAGAAACTTCCTGTGTCATTGAGTGCGGAGGAGTTTCGAGTGATCCATCCAGAGCTCTTTAATGGAAATCAGTATCGAGGTATGTACACGGGTGAATTTATCGGTGGTGACTGGGGGGTTGATGAGCCGAGTGAGGCGACGTATGCCTACAAACCTGCAGGTGCGACCGTCGAAGAACGATGGAAGCAGGTCCAGAAAGATTTTTTTGAAGTTACGTCTCCTCTTCTCTTCGCCTCTCCTCGACCTCAAGCAACGAGCAAGGAGTATCGAAAACATCTTGAGGTAAAGAATGGATCTTCGGGTTTTCAGGATAACAAGCAGATTGATAATTGTGTCGGGTATGGTGGAACGTATTGTTCAGCTGATGACACGGAAAATGTTGCGGCTCTTGAACAAAAAACTTCGGAGTTCTGGCTGAAACTTACCCCAAACAAAGAAAAAGATTTGTCATCGGTTGCCTACCATAAAGAACCGACGGCTTCGACGCTTCGTGCGCAGTTTCAGGGGCTCCTTCCGATTGGCTTACCCATTGATAAGCCACGATTTGCAAGTTATCTCGGGGTGTCTGGTTTTGGGGCTGGCGCCGTGCAAAAGGTGGTGTATCCAAATGTTTTTGAGTCGGAGACCCTCGAGGCATTTATTACGACGTTGAGTACGATGGAGCAGCAGCTTGGGGTGCCTTCGGGATATCTTTGGAGTGGACTACAGGGGGCGGAGGGCGTCAAGTTGAAGTCCTCGCTCGAGTGGAAGATGCTCTCGGCCGAGGCGAAGCATCAGCGTGTACTCACGGAATATCTGAATCCTGGCATTGATGGCTATGTTGATGATTCTCCCAATGGCTATGAGGCGATGCACTTCGTCGCCAATGGAAGAAGCACTTACTATACGACCAATTTCTCTGGCGAGGTTCCGTTGATCGATGGCGATGAGGAGTATACGAAAATCACGAGTGGATATGAGGTCGTGGGGGCTGTGGATGGCTCGGGAGGTGAGCCGAATAAAAAGGGTTCGGGAGCTTCGAATACCAAGCAGGAAGTTCCGTCAGGAAAGCAGTTTTATGATGAACCAGTTGATATTTTCAAGTGGTATGGAGCGATGTTGGTTTGGTGGGAGGATACGAAAAAATCTTTTAAGCCCCTGGGTTTGAGTCTTGTAAAACCTTCTGAGGGAAATACCTTTAATAAAACGGTGAATGAAGGCGCAGCTGCGACGAGTCTCATGCTGCAGATTGGAAAAACCACGCTTGGGGTGGGTGGTGATTCGACGATGGTGACGATTACCGCGAAAGATGCGAGTGGCAAGATTGCCAAGGATGATCATGTCTCGGGCGTGTGGCTCAATGTGGAGGGTGTGGGTGGAGCGGGCCAGGCGAACATTATTCCGGATGTGAATGATCTCCGAGCTATCACGTTCAAGGGCGGTACGGTAAAAAAAGCTATTTTTCTTTCTGATGGCGTGGCGACGTTCCAGATTGTGAGTGGCAGTAAGCCACAGACGCTCGTTGTCCGTGCGTATGGATATAATGGAGCCGCGCAGATTCAGAGTGAGTCGCAGAATGTGAGCGTGAGTGCGAGTGTGGTTGGATCAGGTGGGTCGCTCGGTGTGCCGGTTGATGTGCCAAAATCACTTTCTCTGACGATGAGTAGTGGCGAGTTCCTCTTTCCGGGTGGTGAGTCGGTGGCACGCGTCAAGGCGACGCTCGTTGATGAAAAGGGCCAGCCCGTTGAGGATCAGGTCGTAAAATATGAGGTCTTTGTCGCCGGTGCCGCTGAGGCGGTAGGGCTGCAAGATCTGAGTTCTGGTGTGCCGGGATATCAGGTTGAGCGAGTTGCGGAGTCGCTGCAGTTCGACCTTCAGTCCAAACAAAATAAAGGAACCGCCGAGGTAAAAATGACCGCGACCTTGCTGGATGGCACGGCCTTCCAGGCATCGAAAATCGTGACGGTTCGAGATGACCTGTCGGTAAAGATGAGTGCGAGTTCGAGTTCTGTTGCGGCGGATGGCGCGGCACAAACGATTGTGACGGCGGAGCTGCGGGATGCTTCTGGAAGTGTCGTGAACTATAACGGACCCGTGGCGTTTACGCTGAGTAGTGAGACGATGGGAAGCTTCGTGAACGAGTCACCAAAACAGTTTATCAATGGAAAGGCGATCGTCGGGGTACGGTCGGGTATGGTGAGTGGCGTGCTGACCGTGCGTGCGGATACCGTAGGTCTTGCAGCTGCGAGCGTGAATATTAGGATGCAGCCCCTTGGTCCAAGTGGAGTACAAGTTGTCAGTGGCGTGAGTTCGCTGGCGCTCAAAGGCACGACGAATGTCATCGTGTCGCTGGTTGATGTGAACGGAAATAGTGTGAAGGGCTCTGGTGTGCCTATCACGGCGCGAGTTACGGCGAGCACGCAGAAATATGGCTATGTCCGAAATGCGAGTGGTGGACTCACCAACCAGACGACCGTCATCACGCAAAATGGCAATGCGGTCTTTACCGTGGAGGCTCGAGACACGCCTGGACCGATTCATCTCGTCTTTTTTTCGGCGGGTCTCACCTCTGATGCATTTGACATTAAAACCACTGGTCGTACCGGTATTGGTCAGATTAGCGGCTTCCAGCCCAATGTTCTCTATGCTTCGGTGCTCGGTGGATCTTTTGGAAATGTTACTCAGCAAAATTATCTCGCGGGTGGCATTCTCTTCGGAGGAAAAACCCAGGCAGCGGCTTCTCTCACTATCGATCCCCGACCCAATGAGCGACTCCTTTCCCTCAATCCGTATGGTGGTGTCGAGCGACTGAGTGATCTGGCAACAACGCAGGTTGTGCCGTCTGGAAGTGGCGAGCCGTTGCAGGTTTCACTTCGAACAGGCCTTGGAAAAACTTCTGCTGCAAGCCTTATTATCAAACATCAAACTGTACCTCAACTTGTTCAGGATTTTGCCAGTGTTCGAGGAAAGGCGGGCGTGTTTGTTCGATCCATCGAGTCGTCTTCGTTGAGTTTTGTAAATAAGGGAGGCGGAATTTCTGTACGCGAAAAAAATAAAGAGATTGCCAAAGTAAATGGCGTGGGTGGTATCGAGGTCATGGACCCCCGTATCACGCTGCGGGTTACGGAGGATGAAGATGTGCGCTACTCGGTGATGACGATCGACATTCTTCTCTCTGGTGCGGTCATTGGACAGGCTCAGATTGGATTTAGTGCAGTCAATAATGTTTCACTTCTTACCACGAAACCGGCATCGTTTGTCGACTTCGGAAACGGCGTCTGGCTCTTCTCGGAATTGAAAGATGAGCAGTATGCGCTTGAAACTTCTTACGCGACCTACTCAAGTTCGGATGCGACCGGCTACTCGCTTGTTCAGATGCGCAGTGGCTCTGAGAGCAAGAATACTGCCCCCACTCTTGGCTCGTCGTCAACGTCTCTCGAAGACGGCCTCTCTTCACCAGGTGTCGGATTCGTCGGCGATAATAAGCATATGCTCCTTCTCGCTGCCCGTAATACGGTCGGTGAGTCGCACCTTCCGTATGCTTCCGAAATTGGTATCGTTCTCGGTGATCCGTCAGTACGACTGCAGGGTGATAACGTCACCTCGACCACGGGTTTCACGAGTGACCTTGGAAAAAATATCACTTCAGGTGGCCCGGATGCTGCGACCCTTCTTCCGATCGACATCAATAGTGATGGTAAAAAAGATCTCCTCGTCGGTGATACAAGTGGAAAGCTTCGACATCTCGCTTATGTTGGTGGAGCGCAGCGGTATGCGGATCGTGGGATCGCGATTGATGCGATGAATGGTATCCGTACCGCGGTCACTGGCGATATCAATAACGACGGTCAGGAAGATGTGATTATCGCGGCTCAGCAAAATTGTACGACGAAAGACACGTGTATCGATCTCTACCGAAATACGAAGGGCATGTTTGTTCGTGAAAATATGAAACTCGCGATCGATGCCTCGCTGCGAATTTCCAGCATGCAGATTGCCGATATGGACAAGAATAATTCACAGGATCTTGTGGTTGCTCTCACCAACGGTGATGTTCGCCTCTTCAAAAATCAAGGTGGTACGTTCGTCGCGATCGGTCAGACGATTGGAAGCTTCGGTCCATCGCAGGGTAATCTTCAGCTTCTTGTCAGTACGAAACTTCCGGGAGCCTCGAGTATGCCTGGTGGAAGCGACTCGCTGCCTGACATTCTCGTGATGCCGCCGGGTTCTTCGCCGGATAAAAAACTCACCTACTTCTTTGCGCCGAATTACGCTAAAACTGAAGTTCTCGCCGCGACCCTCGATCAGAAAAAGTCTGGGGAGGACCTTGCAAAACATCTTGAGGATGCGGTGGAGCCGTCAAATAACAACACTCCTCCCCCTGAAGGTCTGGATCTCTATGCCCAGCTTACCCAGCAAGATAGCGATGGAGATGGTGTTCCCGATTTCAACGATTTTGTCGCCTCAACTGACGGATATATGAATGCCACGAAGCAAACCATCGAGAATTTGCGATGTGGTGGAGGAGGCAAGGCATGTTTCCCGATGCCGATCAATAAGGCATTTCTTGTTCCGGGAAAGGAAAATAACAATGGATCTCCGGGTTCTTTTTCTGATGGTCTTCCTATTCTTGGTGCTGTTGGTTCCTGTCCCTATCCTATCATTCCGATCTGGCCGCTTGGTTGCAACTTCAAGGATCAGGCCATGAACTTCCGCCTCTATCTTTCTCCAACCCTGACGGGACAGATGGCGGTTGCGATCTGTTTCGGTGGGGCTTACCCTATTGCACAAACAGGTGGTGGCCAGTGTTTCACCTTTGCCCTCAACCTCGTCTCCCTCATCCCCGGACTTGATAAGCTCTGTGAGTCACTTTCTGAGGGCATCGGCAACGTGATGAAAGAGGCAAAATCCTTTGGACAGTCGTTTGGTGGAGACGGTCATACCGTGGGAATTGCCGGCGGTGGCGATGGATTTGATGGGACGACGGATACCAGTACTTCCCACAAAGTTCATAATCTTCTCGGTCCCTATAAGGCAGAAACGATCACGACTACCAATTTCAAAGTTCCTGGCTTCCCCAAAGGATTTACTGATCTTATCGATACCCAAATAGAAGAGGTCCTCGACAAGCTCGCCGACCTGCCGGATCTCTACATCATGTATCCGAGCTTGAGTTCCATTGCGAGTGCGGTCGTGCCAAAGGTCCCGAGTGGCAAACTCTCCGGCTATACCAAGTTCCTCGCCTACCTCAATAGCATCCCTCTTATTTCTATCGAGCCAAAACCGGTTGCAATTCGACTTCCTGCCCTTTCCGGCGCACAGATCCAGAAGTTCAAAATGGACTACGAGATGTGGTTTGAGGATTTTGATGTCGAGCTGATCCGAGTGAAAGGCATGTTCGGATGTAGTAAAAAACCTACCAATCCGGGACAAGTTGACCTCTGTCAGTCGATCGATGTGAATGCCCAGAAAACGTTGCAAAAGTTGCAGCAGATCTTTACGTCACTCGATGATTTGAAAGAAATGCCGAAAAAGCTCCTCGAGTATCGAAACATTCAGACGAAGTATGTGGGTCAGATTATCAACTATCTGAAAACGGTCAGCACCTTCACGGGCGGCTACGTGAAGCGCCAGGAAATGCGCATGCAGCAGTGGCTCGATGCGGCGCAGCAGATCAAAAAAATTCTGGCGAAGTGGCAGATACTCGTCGATATTACCGCGGAGTACAATGAAGGCTGCGATGAGTGCAAGAGTGAGCGCGGTTCGCTCTTTGAGTGGTTTACCAAATTATTTGTCGATATCGAGGGCATGATGCCGAAACCGGTGAAGATTCCAAAGTGGCCGGATATCGTCCTTGATTTCTCTCAATTGGAAGCGGGTATTCATGTTGCCTGGCCAGATGTCACGTTCACCCCAGAACAGATTCTCCTGCCGAAGATTCCTCGGTTCAAGCTCCCCGTAGAATCCCTTCTTCCGAACGTCCAGCTCCCACTTTCCGATGAGAGCTTTTCCGATCAGGACTTTTCCAAGTCGATTAATTTCAAGAGCCTGAAAGTTGATGTCGACTCGATATTTGCCGATCTTATTCCTGATCTTCCTGAAATCCCTACTCTTCCTGATTTACCTGATCTTCCTGACCTTCCGCCGCTTCCGGTTTTCAAACTTCCCGACCTTCCGCCGGCACCGAAAATTCCCGGATTTGAGGTCTTTGGCGATATAAAACTTGAGAAACAGGTAGACCTGATCAAAAAGGCCCTTGAGATTGTCTGTCTCCTGAAGAAGGGCTTCACCCCTGTAGATGAAGCAAATCTCAAGACCAAGGTTGAGGAGATCACCCAGCGTCCGCTTGATCCGCCGCTCGATATTGACCTCAACGTACAGATAAAGTCTGATCCGATTCCGCTTGGTCTTCCTGGTATTGAGGCGCCAGATCAGTTCTTCGTTCGTGGAAAGTTCAAGTTCGATCTGCAGACGGATTTCATTTATGACTTCTTTAAAGAGTTTGCGGATATGGTGAACTCCTACTCGACCGATCTGGTGAAGGGCGCAAATACGAAGAGTAAGAGTCTGGAAAAACTCTCGACCGATGCCAGTGAATATCGCATGGTGGCAGAAAAAGAGTACGTCGATATTTCGACGCTGCCGAAGATGGAGGGTGAATCGGGCACCGGCTACCTCGCCGAGTTGCAGCACGGACTCGAGCAGTGGATAGCGGATAACGGCTCCCTGGATGCTTCGATTGCATATCAGGATGCGTATAGCGCGCAGTGGATTACTGAGTTCAATGAGCGCCGACTGGGTCGGTACATTGCGCAAAGCGGTGTGGCGGATAGCGTGGATAGCAGCACATCTTCTTCCTATCGACAGCTCGCCTACACTCCTCCGAATCCAACTGGTCAGATATCGAAGACCTCCGAAGATATCAAAAAAACGTATGAAAATTACGCCCAGGCCACCCATGCGTCTCTCGGCATTTACATTCAAAATCCAAATAGTGGAAAAGCTGAGAAGCTGGTTGATTATGTCGCTGAGATGCATCGCAACCCGAAAGAAATCAACGTCGATGTCGATGGTGATGGCGATAGTGATGCGATCTATAGTTTCGGTGGAGATGTGTACTTGAAGGAAAATACGAAGGCTTCGCCGTCGGATGCATTTACGGCGTTTGTGAAGGGTGGTTCGGAAGTTCGCTCGCTGGAAAAAATGCTGCCGGTGCTCCCTGCGGTGCATGGCGTGAGCGCCGACTATTCTCAGAAAAATGCTGTTACGATCTTCTGGAACTCGGCGGTTCAGGGCGTTGCCGGACGAGCACAGCCTGCTGGATATGAAGTGGTTATGCGAGATCGGGCGGGACTCGTAAGACGACACTACCTGTATCCGGAGGCCACGGGAAAGATTCCATTTGATGCGAATATTACGGTTGAGCCACTCGAAAAAGCTGAGAGTCACTCGGTGACTCTGGCACTTGATTACGGTACGAAATACTTCCAGGTGCGAGCTCTCACCGACAAGGGTGATCGTGGAACCGTGTCGGATATTGGACTGCTCGCGCCGCAGCTCTGTGGAGAAAATGCCGCTCCCCTGACGAGCGTTGGCGGACCTTCTGAGCGATTTGTTCCGGTCAGCAAAACTGTCACGATCGATGCCTCAACCTCCTTTGATGCGAAGGGTGACATTGCCAGCTACTTCATTGATATGAATGTCGCGGTAGATGCGAACAAGGATGGCGATCCAACCAATGATCCTGATATTTCCCAGGCGAGTGCGGTCTTCATGATTGGCCCGTTCGACAAGGCACAGGATGTGAAGATCCGAGTCTGGAGCGTCAATGCGCAGGGTGCGCAGGGCGGTCAGTCGATGACGATTCATGTGTATGTTCCAAACATTACGCTCTCGAGTGCGTCTCTCAAGGATGGAACCGCAAACGGATTCCTCACCCCTGCTGAGGCGCAGATGCCATTCTCGCTGGTTCGTGAGCGTGCGGGAAATGCTACCGTCCTCGGTGATTATGTCACTGATGATCAGGGGAAATTTGCGGTAATGGGTCTCTCAACGGAGGGCAAGATGGTGGTCAAAAATCTGAAGGGTGAGATTGTTGCGGAGTACTCGCCAGCAACGGGAAAACTTACGAATATAAAATCCGGATACAGTGTCGTTGCTGATGCGGCGAACAGCCAGCACCTCGCGCTGGTTCGACTGAAAGATCCGGCTGGGGCGGTACTCGCCTCGTTCTTCCAGGTTCCTGATGTAAATACCGATACGGTGATTGATGAATCTGAATTCGCCTACACGCCGGTGACGATTGGCGCGCTGTCTGGCGTTCATCTTCGCGATCTTAATCCACAAGATGCCTATGTGCTGCGAACCATTGCGGCGAACGATCCGTTGTATTTTGGTGGAACGGAGATTATCGACACCCAGAGTGCGAAGCGTGTTGCGGTGATCGACTCGTCGGGACATGTGTATTTGATTGGAGGGCAGAGCGCTCTCAAGCTGCGTGACGTACCGGATATGCCGTACTTCTTTGAAGTTCGGGCGGGAATGGGTTCTGGTAGTGTCCCGGTTGCGGAGATGTATATTTCTTCACCACTTAGCAAGCCGCTCATGGTTCTCGATGGCAAACAGTTTGAGCCAGTATCTCTCGCGGGGCCGCTTATTGGCGTTGGTCCGTCCGAGACGCCTTCAAACTCGGTCTTTACTGATGTTAATGAGAAATCTTCTATCTTCGATGCGGTCAATCTCCTCGAGTCGTACGACATCGTTGATGGCTACGCTGAAAACGGCAAGCAGGTCTTCAAGCCTGATCAGCTTATTTCGCGCGCTGAGTTTACGAAGATTGTCCTGAAGACCCTCTGTATTGAACCTCGACCAGAGGCCTATCAAGCGCCATCACCATTCTATGATATTCCGTTTGTCGAGCCGACGCCTTGGTACTATCCGTTTGTGAAAGAGTCGTTCCTCCGTACCATGATTACTGGATATCTCGGTGAAAAAAATGCTGCTGGACTCGCCCCATATAAACCGCTCGCGTTTATTACTCGGGCTGAGTCGGTGAAAATTCTCGTGGAGACGCTGAAGATGCTCGAAATTATCAGCTACAAGCCTGTAAATCCTGGTCCGGGAGAGACGTGGTATGCCCGTGCCATGGAAGTTGCCCAGGGACTCACTCCGTACTTAGTGAAACCAAGCGAGGTCGCTTCGCCATTTATCGTGACGAAACAGGAGGCTGCCGCTCCCGAGCAGAAGATGAGCCGTGGTGACTTTGCTATGATGGCTGCGAGAGTGCTTGCCCTGCGAAACTGTCATGATGTGCCGAAAAAGCCTGAACTTACACCCGTGAAACCAGAAGGCGTTCCGTCGTCAAAGACCTCACTTCTTCCGCCAGGCATCTACGCGTACCTTCCTGACTGTCTGACCTGTCCGTGTATTTCCACTTTTGATAACACGGGAATGCTCTTACCAGGCGATACGATTTTTGCGATACTATCTACTAAGAATCATGCCGTCGTCCATCGCAAGAGCAACACTATTCTCCTCTCTCCTTAACCCACGCAACCTCACATGCGTTTCTCGCTCAAACAATTCAGTGCCTTTCTGATGGGATCAATCCTGGGTGTCGCCATGTTCTTAGGTAGCTACCGAGGCGTGCCGATGCTTCTCGCCCAAGAAGGCTCAACGGCTCCCCAAGCGATTTCTGGCAGTGGAACGGGTATCGAAGATAAGCCGGCTACTGCGCCGACCACTGATATCGACAAGCGATGTACGACCGAGCTCCCGCCTTTTTTTGAACAGGAAAAAAAGAAGCTTATCACTTTCATGAACACGCATTTCAAAAATGGCGCGCCAAACTCGGACTTGCTGCCGGTGGCGATGGATCATTTGCAAAATTATCGAAATGAACTTATCAGAAAGCGTGCAAGTTACTTGACCCTCGCGGGTCTGCAGGCGGATGCCCTTCAGGAAATTGCTTTCTGTAATGACAAACTCGAAGAACAGCTCGCTATTGCCGATGAGGTGTTCCGTACCTATGTCCAGGATACGGCCTACTCGAAGCGATCGACGGCCCTGAGTGAGAAACTCCGAAGTATCAATGGAAAGTTAAAAAATCTCAACGATCTCCTCGGACAGTTCGATGGATACTTCACCGCGTTCAGCGACAAACTTCCTAAATTCACGGAAAAATGCATTCAAAAATAACCCATCACGGCACGTTTGGCATCGGTATTTTTGCGGGACTTTTTGTCTCGGTGATCACCGCTGCCGTGGTGTCGGCGGCTGAGCCCGGAACGCAGAAGCCCTATGATGCGAGTGTCCTTACGAAGGCAAAAGCCTCGCTGGAGAATGCCAAACTCGACGCCAAGCTCGAGGATCTCAGTACCACCTACCATAATGCCGTGAATATGATTTTCAATGAGCACATGCGGCTCTATAAAGATGCGAATCGTACGGCAAAAGATAAAGGAACGATCAAGGTAGTGACGGCTCCGCCGCTGCCTGAAGATGTCGAGAACAAAGAGTGCGAGAAGACCGGAAACAAGATGAATATCAGCACCTACTGTCTTTTCCTCAGAGTTGATGGCCTGTATGAGACCTACCATACCGTTCTCAAACGTCGCATGGATACGGCCGTTGCCGAAGCGGTGAATATCGTGGAAGGTCAGCAAGATGCCTCCCGATTCTATAATGCCCGGAAAAACTGGATTGAGCGCGAGTTTGTCTCGACCAAAAAGACTCTCGACGCCTCGCTGAAGGCCTATAGCGAACTTCTTACGCAGTACCCACTCCACCGGGAGTACGAAAAAACCATCGGCCTGCTCGTAAAGTACTACGATAACCTCATTGATGTTCGCAAAAAAGTTGATACCTATCCTGCCCGATTCCACGACGTCACCACGACGGAGTGTAAATAATTTTTGACATGCCTCGCATGAACCGCTCTCATCTCCTCATCTTCGGATCACTCTCCCTCCTCGCCGTCAGCGCGTGGATGGGCTGCGGTGTGTCTGGCGTGGGTTGGCCACTGGGCGACGTTTCTACGGCGGTGGCAGCGGATGTCTCGCCGCCACCAACGACCCATGCGCTCTTTACGAAGTTGCTCCATGCTGCCGGTGTCGAGAATCCCAATTCTGAGGTGACCCAGAGTTCCGTTTTCCAGAAAAGTAATGAGAACCTCTACCTCTACATGTACCAGCAGATGATGGACAAACCCGAACAGGATGCTATTCAGGAGCTTGCGCAGAGCTATGGACTCACGCCGACGGATGCAGAGATTATTCTCAATGGTGGCCTCACCCCACTTTTTATTGGACGTTCTGCTGCCTATACCCAGGAACGGGCGATACGTGACATGACGAAAATTCAGCGTTCGTACGCCGAAATTCTCCGACATAAGCGTCTCGGCTATGAACTCGATGCGACGCTTGCGGCGACGGAAATTTTCTCAAATGGAGACCTTTCTGACTCGAGTTTCGACCTGGTCCACGATCTCGATATCATCGAGGAGATTCTCTTTGTTGATCAGGGCGAGGTGAAGATGAATAAAAAACTCGCTTTGAATCCTTTAGGGAAGTCGCCGTTTGGAACGTCGAGCAATCCTCTTACGAGCGCGGCAACCGGTGCTAGCTCAGGAGGCACGAAAAGTGCACCTGACACCAATGTTGCAAAACCCCCATCTCCTCCTGCGAATACCCCTCAAAATACTGGCAAGCCTTTGACGATTGAAGATATTCTTGCCGGAGCTGGCGGAGGCAATGGCACCACCGGTACCGTCAATGCCTGTCAGCAGGAGTCACCTCTCAATAAAGCGCTTACAAATTACACGGCTACAAATAATTCGGGCTCTGGAGGAGGCGGAAACACGTCCGGCACATCTCCTCTGCCGATTATCGTCAGCTCTTCTACGCCGCCTGATATTTCGGCGATAGCGCCACCGGAGTCGAAGCGCATTACCACGACCCCTGCCACACCTCTTTCTCTTACCAAACAGAACTTCTGTGCTGACCTCAAGGGCGAGGCTATCTACACCTATCCCGAAGGCAGCAGCGATCCCCTCTTTTGCGTGACGCTCGATATGACGACCAAGACTTATAACTCCTTCACGCCCGATAAAACCTGTATCCAGTGTACCGTGGCCGCGATGAATGAGACGATGAAGAAGCTTCTCTCCAAGTCGCTCGCGCCGAACAAACTTACGGGAAACGTGTACGAGTCGACGAAGTGCAGTGAGACGTTGAGCCTTAGTGATCGCCTGAGTATGAATATTTTCCTCATTCCTTCGCCGGTGATTACTCCCCAGAAACTTGGGCCGCTCGTCGGTCATGACCTGGGTGTTGAGTGGGATCGGTATGTGAAAAAGGCAATTCCATTTGCGAAGACACCAGAACGAACGCAGCAGAAAATTGTGAATGAAGCCCTGCAGAATGCGGCTCCGGACGTTACCCAAGATCAACTTCTCGGGCAGATCAATCAGGCAATCGCTCATGAAGTTGCGGCAGCACAGCGGCAGATTTCCGAGCGTGAAACCTCGACCCAGACTGACGCGAAGAGTGAAGGGTACCAGCAAGTTATCCAGGAGATGCGTCTCATGACCTCGTTTTTTAGTTCATTCAAACAGGTTTTCGAAAAGTTCAATAAAGACACCTGTCCGAAGTTTGAAAATAAATAATTTTTACCCTGATGCTCAACCGCCCACCATCATATCGCCCTCGTCACTGGATCACCAAAGCACTCACTATCGTGAGTGTGGTCAGTGTGTTTACGTTGTCGGCGAGTACACCAATCGAGGGTGCGTCCTTATTTCCCAATATTCCGGGTTGTCCCGTCAATAAGCGGTTTTCTCAGTGGGGAATGTTTGCGCAGAATGGCGTATCTTTCAGGGATTTCTTGAGTACGTGGAGCGATGTCTTTACGAAAAATGCCTGCCAGCAGGTCGATATTTTCAATCTCCTCGAGGCGATTCAGTCTGCCGAGACGCAGCTGCGAAAAAAGATTTTTACCTGCCAGACTTCCGGCGTTCCTCAACTTTCTGAACAACTTAATGAACTGCGCTTTGAGCTCGAGTACGTCCGCCATATGATGGATACCGATGAGGAAAAGCCATCGACCGATGGGCCGAAGGCACTCGTTCGACATCCTGCCAAGGTTCGCCAGCTCCTTATCGACTCTGTGGTGACTGACCGGAAGCTCGTTGGCGCTGAGCGCTTTGCGGAGCTCTTCACGAAGTTCGAGGCGAAGTATGCCCCGAAGATTGACTCCTATCGCGACTGTAAGAGTGAAGACTGGGAAGCGCTTCGAGAAGCGTGGAATGACTTTATTGACAGCTGGGGTGGCCTCGCACCGGCGTGGAAAAAGCTCAAAACGAATACTTCAACAAAGACTGACGCCCTTACCGGTCCATCTGGTCGAAGTGGGGAGTTCCTGAGTGGATCCGTGGATATCAAAGTCAATGGACTTCAGCCTCAACAGACCCTCACTGGTATCGTGAATCAACTCGAAAAAAATGCCAAAGATGCTCCGGCACCTGACTTTCTCAATATTCTCAAGACGGCCGAGGGTGACTATGGACGGTATCTCAACGAAGAAGCACAGGCCAAGCGTCGAGCGACTTACGAAGTTCTGTATAAGCAGTTCAGCGATAGTGCCGCGAGCCAGATGTTGAAGGAAGTTCAGTCACTCAATAAGGTAATCGGCGAAAGCACCCAGCCAATGACGAAGGTTCAGCAGTGTACGGCGTACATTGCGAAGAGGCAGTGCGTGAAATAAGTCGCGCGCGCTTCTGCACTTTGCGCGAGCATAAAAAATATCACCCCTCCGGCTGAATGAAAGGGTGATATAACTTTGTTGCTTTTCTAGGGACTTTGCAGTTTTTGGAACTCTTCGGCGCGGGGAGGAAACACACCTCTTACACCCGGAGAAGAAGAGCCGAAAGGATTGCTCCTGCCAGACCTTTACGTTTCTCCCTATTCGTGATCGGCGAAGCTAATGGCGCTGTCAGATCAAGCGATATTACTTCTGCTTTACAGTACGGACAGAGGTTAATGTGGTTCGAAACGGACTTACCGCATGTATAGCAGTTGAGAATCATGTGAGTGAGGGGTCAGATGAGGGGTTGTTTTTCGTGGAGTTAGGGCTCCATGCGAATACTGTAAATGGGCTGGTCGTTGGTACGGAGTTGATAGGCGACACGATCATCATGATCCAGCTGATCAGACTGTTCCAGATGATTCACTGACAATGGTTCAGTATGTTCTGGTGTACGAGGGGGCAATTGATTGACGGTGGACTCTTGGACTACCGGGCCGTCGGCCGCACTTCTCATAATTTGTTGCGCTGAGTCATGGGCAGTCTGGCCGAGAAAGGCACGCAGCTCACTTTCTGTCGTGCGATAGACTCTGCCAAACTTTAACGCCCTGAGTTTTCCTTCACGAATCCACTTAAGTACGGTGTACTGGTGAACCTGAAGAATATCAGCGACTTGCTTTGGAGTGTAGAATCTTTCATCCATGACTCCGAGCATAACATACTATATGTCAACTTACTAACGCTTTTTTATATCTAGTTACATCTCATTATATTCATTTACACTTTTTTACATTTTATTACATTCTATGTAACTCACTTAACCGTTTCAGGACACCCTTCATAATGTCATGATAGGTAATTACATCTAATGTAATTTATCGTTGTTGGGCACAACTTATCAAAGTTAATTATATTTATCAATACTTATTTTAATTTCTCTACATTTATTTACACTATGTTACATTTATTTATGTCTACGTTTATTTATATTTAATTATATTCTATTAAATGATGTTATATTCTTTTACATCTAATTATATTTATCTTGTGTAACTCTTGTTCAAAACTTTTTCAAAAGCTGTCCATAACTCTATAGTATGGATCGTAAAATATTTTCTAACTTAAAGTTTGAGTGGCTTACCGCATAATCTTCTTCAGCCACATGCCTGTGAGGGATTCTTTAACTTTAACTACGTCTTCGGGGGTGCCTTGAGCCACGAGGATGCCGCCCTTGTCACCGCCTTCGGG
>SXGR01243792.1_pt1 | contig 42109 bp, 44 predicted proteins | sample 3174711 | NCBI WGS metagenome assembly SXGR01 (sample SAMN11356860, study PRJNA531348) | freshwater metagenome | isolation source: freshwater sample F1-60 | place: China: Fuxian Lake, Yuxi | collected 2017-12-25
AAAATCACCAAAACAATAAAACCAAGTGCCAGTGACATATTTAGAATATCGCCTGAGGTTGCAAACATAGAAAAGAGGTTAATACGTAAGACAAAATTAACACAACTTGCCTATTTACGCCAAAAGTTTTTTGATAATGTCATTCACCATTTGCGGATTTGCCTGACCTTTCGATTCTTTCATCACCATACCTACCAAAAAGCCAATTGCTTTTTCTTGACCGGCCTTAATATCGGCAACCGGCCCTGGATTTGCCTCAATTACCTGCTTACAAATCGATTCAATCGCCGAAGTATCCGAAACTTGTTTCAAACCTTTTTCATCAACGATTAATTTCGGTGATTTTCCGCTTGCATACATCTCCTCAAAAACCTCACCTTTAGCTGTATTATTAGAAATTTCCCCGCTATTAATAAGCGCAATCAACTCCGCAAGCATCTCCGCACTAACTTTTTGATTATCAATAGTCGCATAGTCTTCATTTAGATGCTTCATCAAAACAGTTGTAATAAAGGAAACCGCTTTTTTTGCATCCTTGGAAAGCTCCACAACTTTTTCAAAATATTCTGCAACTTTTGAATCTTCAGCCAAAATCTTCGCATCTTGAGGACTCAATCCAAACTCATCAACATATTTTTTTTGCTTAACTGAAGGCAATTCCGGTATTTCATTACGGAATTTTTCCAACATCTCTGAACTCATATAAAGCGGTGGAATATCTGGCTCCGGAAAATAGCGATAGTCATCACTTTCCTCTTTATCACGCATGAAATAAGTAATTTTCTTTTCGTCATCCCACCCGACTGTAACCGGAGATTTTAATGGATTTCCTTCTGAATAAGCCTCAATCTGCCGCTCAATTTCGTACTCAATTGCCGCCTCCAAAGATTTAAATGAATTCAAATTTTTAATTTCCGCCCGCGGATTTAAAATATCCTGACCTTTTTCCCTTACGGACACACTGGCGTCAAAACGCATCATCCCTTTCTCCATATCCGCCTCACTCGAACCGACATAGCGCAGAATTTTCTGAATCTCACGCGCATATACCGCCGCCTCCTTCGCATTTCGCAAATCCGGCTCCGACACAATTTCCATCAATGGCGTTCCTGAACGATTAAAATCCACCAAAGATCCATTTCTAACATGCATCAACTTTCCCGCATCATCTTCAAGATGTAAACGAGTGATTCGCACCTTCATCACTCTCCCCTCTTCCATATCGATATCTACAAAACCATCCTTGGAAATCGGCTCATCATATTGGGAAATCTGAAAGCCTTGTGGGTTATCGGGATAAAAGTAATTTTTTCTATCGAATTTTGAATATTCTGGAATCACACAATTCAGCGCCAATGCAGCTTTTACTCCTTTATGAACAGCTTCTTCATTTACAACAGGCAACTGGCCGGGAAAACCGCTGCACACAGGACAAATATTAATGTTAGGTTCCTTGTCAAAAGAGTCGTTGTCACAACGACAAAACATCTTCGTTTTTGTCGAGATTTGAGCGTGAATTTCCAATCCTATAACTGCTTCGAACTCCATTTTATCTGCTTAAAATTTGCGGTAATAATACATTATTAATTTTATTTTTCAAATCAACTAACTTTCCATCATTTTTCAGAACAAAATCAACCTTTTTCGGCTTTTTAATAATGCCATAAACCTGTGCCGCCAGCTTCCGAGAAAAACCCCGCTTTGAAACTAGAACTTTCAAAATATCAGACCTCAACCGTTCCACCCAGACCATTTTATCAACCAACTGCCCTAATTCATTATTGAAATATACAGCTTCAACAATAACATCGCCATCTATATTAGAAAGCTGCTTTTTAATCTCCCTTATAACCAAAGGATGGATTTTTTGAATCAAAATGGAGAGCTGATTAGAATCATTAAAAACCAGCTGGCGCAAATTTTTGCGATCTACTTCACCATTTTTCAAAAGAAATTGTTTCCCAAATATCTTTGCAACAACTTTAGCCCCCTCTCCACGAGACTGATAAAGATCTTCAACTATTTCATCAGCAAAAATCACTGAAAATCCCTCATTCTTAAGAATCTCCATTACAGTTGTTTTACCTGAAGCAATTTTTCCTGAAACTCCTATAATCATAAATTTGCACCTAAATCCTGCAAGCCTTTCTTGAATTTCTGCAAAGCGTTTTTAGCTTCACTTAAAGAAACCTGCGAAAGCTCATGAGCAATTTTATTCCGCAACTTATGTGCTGTCCAGATGCCATTTATATCCGAAAATCGATTTTTAGCCTTTTTCAATTTTTCCCCCAGTGTTCCTTGAAACCCCTTTCGCGCAAGCGCATAATCCAAAAGTTTATCCGCATCCAGAACAGCGGCATTCGGGTTGTTCTGAGACATATCCAAAATCCGAATCCAATGAGAGCGGATATACTCCTGCTGATCGGCAGAAAAACCTTTTTGCTTTCGTTTCCGCCAGAAAATCCAAGCTACAAGAAAAAAATCAAAAACCAGGAAAATCGCAATACCAATAAAAATCCAATTATTTTCCATCAATCTTTGGGAATTTTAATTTTATCACCCTGAACATGATAAGCAATCATCTCCGAAAGCATATCTTTTAGCTTGCTATGATCACGAACACTTTTTTCGAAAACATATTTTTCCTGAAATTTCATTACTAGTCTTTCCAGTTTTTTCGGATTATTTGCGTCTCTCAAAACCACAGAAGTTTTCGCTCCTAATTTATCAACAGTAATATCGCCAAAATTAAAAACCGTCCGCCAAAAACCATTAATCGTATAAGAAATACCCTCAATCATATGATATTCAATACGTGTTGAAGTCATATCGAAGAAACCATTCTGCTCGACATCTACAATTCCGATATTTGTAAGTAGCCAGGCATCAAAATACCAGTCAATAAAATGATAAAACATCCCAATCGCCCCAACACCCCACCAGACCAGAAAAACCGTCAGATAATCTTGAAATACAAAAAAATACAAAATAGTCGGCAACATAATGCCAAAAAAACTCGTTTTGGCTCCTTTAATTTTCAAAACTAGTGGATGCTTATGAGCAATATGCACAATCTGTTCACCATCATCAAGATAGCTGGCAAAAAGTTTATGCTGAATCTTCTTCTTTTTCTTCATAGGAATGTTATTACAAAGCCAATTATATTATTAAGATGAAAGGGTTGTAAACCTAAAGGAAAAATTATAAAATCTATAAGCTAAATATTTTCCAAATGCACGACAAAACAAAAAAATTTTTACTCTGGGGTCTCGACCTTTTAATTAACGGTGTAATTATTTTTGGACTGGTTTTAATTATCCAAAAATGGATCATCGCACCTTTTGACGTTTCAGGAGCATCAATGTGCAACACTTTAAATTTCATCGATGGAAACTGCACAAATGATTATGGAGAAAAAATTATTATCAATGAAGCAACTTATCTGTTTAACGAACCAGAACGAGGAGATATTGTAGTTTTCAATCCAAATCCCACCGAAGACAAGTATTTTATTAAAAGAGTCATTGGACTACCCGGTGAAACAGTAGAAATCAAAGACGGAAAAGTCTATGTGACAGATAAAAATGGAAACACCACAACATTAGAGGAAAACTATCTTAACGAAAACAATAAAGACAATACAAAAGTCTACTTCAGCGACTTTGCCGTCTTCGAAGTTCCAGATGATCACTATTTTGTTTTAGGAGATAACCGCCAGGCTTCAACAGACTCTCGCAGCTGTTTTGAAAGCACAATCAATGAAGATTGCAAAAACACAAAAGAAAAAGCTTTTGTAAAACGTGAACTTATTCGCGGAAAAGCTTGGGTTGTCTGGTGGCCGCTGAAAAACGCCCGAGCCATCGACCATCCTGATTATCCTAACATCTCGGAATCTCTCGAGGAGAAATAAAACTCTAAAAGAACTGCAATCATTACCAGCAAAATACCTGACCACCAGGAAAGCAGGCGCATCATTTGAAATACCAGGCAAAAGTTCGTAATCATACTAAGCAAAATTCCTTGTCGCAATGAAACGCCGATATGTTTGTAATAAATCTCGTTTTTAAAAAGCCAGACTCTAAAATAAAAACCAAAAACACCAAAAGTGCAGGTCAAAGCAATAAACAAAGTAATAAAGAAGAAAGAAAGTGCCAGCCCCATATTTTCATAAGGACTCAAACGATTCAAAACTAGTAGAAAAGATATCCAGCCAAGAAATCCTGAACCTGCAATAATCGAAATATACCTACTATAAACCATCTTCTTTCAGTTTTTTTAAAATTAAAGGAATCTTTTTAAAATCTTCAAGCAGTGTATCGCGTTTTCTTGGATCATACAAAGCAACTGCCGGATGATAAAGAGGAAGATAAACCTGTTTTCCCTGCCAGATACCCTTTCCTCGCTTCGGCTGACCATGCACCTGAGAAATCTTCAATCCAGGCAAAAATCTTCCCATTGAATGACGTCCAAGCGTCACAATCAGCTTCGGCTTAATAACCTTAATCTGGGCCTCCAAAAAAGGCCAGCACTGGGCAATTTCCTCAGGCATTGGATCACGATTATTAGGCGGCCGCCACTTTACTACATTAGTAATAAAAACATCCTCGCGCTTCATATCAATACTCTCAATCAGTTTAGTCAAAAGTTTGCCGGCCGCCCCAACAAAAGGCCTCCCCTGTAAATCCTCATCTTTCCCTGGAGCTTCGCCAATAAACAAAATTTCCGCATTTTCACTCCCTTCACCAGGCACAGCCTGTGTCGCACTCTTGGCAAGTTCACAAACATTCGAGTTACGGATATCATCTGCAATTTTAGCTAGAGTATTCATTATTTACATCTTTATCATAAAATTTCCCGCCAATCCACAGGATCAAACCAACTACGAAAACCGGTACAACATAATAAATTAATTTTGATGCCAGTGAACCAAAAATCAAAACATAAAAACTAAGATAAACAGCCTGCTTTGAATCCTGCAAAAAAGTTTGCGGCAAAACAATCATATTAAAAACCAAAACCAGCAAAACTATGGAAGCAAGTGCTAGAGCCTTTCCTTCCCACTTTATAATTTTGTGCCATGGTCGGAAAATCACAAAAGCAATTAAAGCCAAAATTAAAACTAAAATTAAAATACCAGCTCCCAAAACATTATAAATAAGTTTTTGAAAATTTTCTTTAGACATATGGGCATCAAAAACAAACTGATCAGGAAGAACACTTAAAACCTGTTTATCAAAAGTAAAGTTCACCCTATTTTCAAAGTCAATCTGAGCCATATCCGGCTGAATACAATCGACATCATTATTGGAAAAATCATCAAAATTTTCACAGAGATCCAGATTGGCATAGAGATAATCCGCAATCTTTTCCGAAACCAAATCACTCTTATTAAGCAAATGTTTAAAAGAAACTTTTACTTTCAAGGTCTCTTCTTCGGAATCCTGGATCTGAGCAATAATATCATCAACTACAACTAAAATATCTTCACGGGTATACACCTCTTTAAAAATCTCCTTCAATTTCTGATGATCCAAAGGAGAAAAAACACTAACATCGATTTTCTGAGGAATCTGATCAATAAAAAAATTGTAAACAGTATCGGTAAACTCTTCACGATAAAAATCTTCTTCAAAAAAAGTAATGAATCCTCCCAATGCAAGATTCACAGGAATAAAAACAAGAATAAAAACAGACACTAAAAAACTGGCAAAAAACTTTCTAAGCATAAACTATAAATTGTGGCTCAGAGAGTACCAAAAAATGTCCCTAATTAAAACTAGAACTCCAAAGTTCTTTTTGACATATCCTCAGAAACTATCGTATATCGAGTTTCCTTTATCAATTTACCAGGCATCGAAAAACCACTCGCTTTGGGATGTCCTCCCCCCCCAAAAACTCCCGCAATTCTTGAAAGATCAACTTCTCCACGAGTTCTAAATGAGCCCTTCACATTTCCTTGACGATCCTCATTCACCAAAACCGCAAATTTTGCACCAGGTACCATATTCAAATAATCCACCACACCTGACAAATTTTCCGGCCCCGCTCCGACATTTTTAAAATCTTCATCTTTTACTACCGACATCACCACGTTTTCCTCCGTAACAAAAGTATTTTCCAAAACCTTACCCCAAAGCTTCAAAGTTTTTACAGAATTATTTCGAAAAAGCGCCTTATTAATTTCATAAACCCGAGCACCAGCCTTCAAAAGTTCGCCCGCAACCTCATAAACCTCCGCCGAAGTATTGGAATGCATAAAACTTCCGGTATCGCTGTAAACTCCAGCTAAAAGACAAGTCGCAATATCCTCAGTAATCTCCACGCCCCATTCTTTAAAAATTTTATAAATCATTACCGTCGCCGATGCCGTCTCCGGCTCCACAATATTTACTACACCAAAATTGTCATTTGTCGCATGATGATCAATATTTAGAATTGGCACACCACAGGTAAAAAGATCCGGGTATTTCAGATGAAAATTCGTCATATAAGAAGCTCCAGCATCCACAATTATCATTAAATCAAACGATTTTGCATCAAATTCACTCACAAATTCACTCAAATGCGGCAAGAAAGTAAAATCCCTCGAAGGCTTATCCACACATGCAAGCGTCACCTCTTTCCCCTCACCTGAAAGAAAAATTTTCAAGGCAATAGCCGATCCCAAGGTGTCACAATCCGGTTTTCTATGGGAAATCACCAGGATTTTCCCGCTTTTTTTAACCAAATCACCTGCCTGTTGATACAAATTATTCATTCTTATAATTGAGAAGCTAATATCATACTAACTTTTTCAACATTTGGCAACCCCTTTTTCCCGAGACCAGATTGAAGCTGTTAAAATAGACCCATTATGAAAATCGTATTCTTTGGAACACCGGAATTTGCCGCCGAAACCCTCGAAAGTCTCGTGAAAACTCCAGACATCAATATTTTGGCAGTAGTAAGCCAGCCAGACAAACCAGTTGGGCGAAAAAAAACACTCACAGCACCTCCAGTTAAAGTAACTGCAGAAAAATTCAACCTGCCGGTAATCCAACCTCAAAGCAAGCGCGAACTCACAGAAAAACTGGAAAATCTCAAAGCGGACTTCTTCGTTGTAATTGCTTTCGGCATGATTCTGCCTCCGGAAGTCCTCAAAATGCCAAAATTCGGCGCCATAAACGTCCACGCCTCCTTACTTCCAAAATATCGTGGCGCCTCCCCTATCCAGGAATCCCTCCTCCACGGCGACAAAGAAACCGGCATTTCCATTATGAAAATGGACGATCAGCTCGACCACGGCCCAGTCTACCTTCTAAAAAAGATGGCGATTGAAGAAACCAACAACCTTGAAACTCTTACCAAAAAACTTTCAAAACTAAGTGCAGACATCACCCCTATCGCGCTTCAGGATATCAAACAAGGACATTTATCTGCTCCAATCCCTCAAAATCACGACAGAGCAACATTCTGCAAAAAAATTGAAAAAGAAGATGGCCTGATTGACTGGAATTGCTCTGCCGAAGAAATCAAAAATTTAATGAGAGCCTACACTCCCTGGCCATCTGCCTACACTTTTATTAACGGTAAAAAATTAAAAATTCTTTCTGCCGAAACCGATTCGATCATAACAAAACCGGAAAAATATGAAATTGAAAACGGTGAATTAAAGATCGGCACTGGTGAGGGACGCCTGATTCCAAAAAGAGTCCAGCTGGAAGGCAAAAATGAAACCGATATCAAAAGCTTTCTCAACGGCTATAAAAATCTTTTACCCCTCTGACAAAAGCCCGAGATAAAGAAAGAACAAAGCCTGCCCCTGATATAAAGAGATAAAAAAATGATCCGTCAGTGCAATAACAATAAACGCAATTCCCAAAGCGGAAAAAATCCGTTTTTTCTCAGCAAAAAATATCGAGCCTACAAGAAAAACAAAAGCAGTAAAACCAAAAACGCCTATTTCATTTAAGATTAAAAGGAAAACATTATGCACCGGCTGAAACTCCCAGGGACTTAATTTTTCCGAATCGTAATTCTGCATTTCCATCGTAAAATTCCCCGCTCCTACCCCAAAAGGATTCTCTAAAAACATTTTCTTACTTGTCTGGAGATAAACAACTCTTTCATGAATTGCCTCGTCATTAAAAAGAAAACGCTCATAAAAAACCTTCGAAATTCCTGAAGAAAAAAGCAAAAACAAAATTCCTAGAACAAAAGAAACTACATATTTCATCTTAATTTTTAGTTTCAAGGAAGACACCAGGTAAATACAACTGACGATAAAACCAAAAAGTGCCACTCTGGAAAAAGTAAGTATCAAAGCAAGAAAACAAACCAAAATTAGAATTCCAAATAAATGCCGTTTTGACCTCATCGCCTTCCACAAATAAATTAAAGAAAAGATCGCCATCAAAAGATAGGCAGCAAAAATATTCGGATGAGGAAATGTTCCGTAAGAACGCAAAACCTTATCACTACTCAAATCCACCTTCGCTACACCAAGCTCTTTCGAAGAGATAATCGGTTCGCCAAAAAATCGTAAGCCCAAAGATTCCTGGAAAAAATATTGCAAAATTCCTACAAAAGCGACCAACCCCATTACCGTGGAAAAAACGATCAAAATCTTTTTTTTATCGACAAATTTATTCAGCACCAAGAAATAAACAATCAAAAATTCGAGCATCCTAAAGCCATAAAACAAACTATTTAACTTATCCGTTGAAAAGAAAATAGAAACAAAATATGTCAAAACAAAAATCAAAAGCGCAAAATTGAGCCTATTTTTCAGATCAAACTTCCACTCGATCGAAAACTCCTTAAACAACAAAGAAAAAGCAAAAAACAATAAGCTAAAAAGTAAAAAAACGTCACTTACATAAACAAAATGGCTTAAATATGGATTAAAAAATCCGGAAAAATAAACTTCCGAAGAGACGACTAAAGAGTCAATCTGGAAAGGCAGAAATCCAATAAATAAGTAGAAAAAAATTCGGGCGACTATAATCATTTTTCAACCCAGAGGATATTAATTTTTAGATTCATCCTTTTCTTCCTTTTTTTCCTCTTCTGGATTTTTAATTATATCAGGTAAAAGCCCCTCCTTGGGAATCATTTCATTAATTAGATCTTGCGCATAAACCAAATCGCTTTTATTTACGCCATCTATATTCGCCCGATTGATAACCTCTGAAAAAATATCTTTATACAAATAGTAGTCCAAAACTGGGAAACTCTCGCTAAATCCAACCTGTGTCGCAAAAACGCCATAAATCGGATCTTTTTTTTGCTCTTCAATCAAATCTCTTCTACTTGTTGGATTGTGCGTATCCTCAAAGTATTGAGCCAGATTTTCCTTATCAGTTAAGAACAAGAGAAAATCCCAAGCTAACTCCGCATGTTCCGAATTTCGGGAAACAGTTTCTGCAAAATAACTTGCGTAAGTAACCCTCTTTTCCTTTGAAACTTTTGGATCATACAGTTGAGGAATTGGCGCAATTCTGATTGCACTCTTATCTATCGTTTCAATTCCCTTGGAATCCAAAACCCCCAAATAATTTACAATCAAATCATAAGTATAAGCATAACCGACAATCATCGAAACTTTTCCTTCGGCAAAAGCCTGGATTTCCTGATCCGCTAAATCATCTTCTGCTGTAAACTCATTCCAGGTGTAATTTTTTTGTGTTTCATCGGCAAAACTCGCATAAAATTCCAAAGCTTTCATTCCCGGATACGAAAGTGTATTGCCAAATTTCCCGGCAAAAATTGCCTCAGTGATCTGATCGTCATAAAACTCAACGCCATACTGCAAAAACAAAAGATAAAGGATATCCACAGCCCGTGAAATATTATCCGCACGACCAAGGGCAATTCCGGAAACGTCAAAACGATCAAAACCGCTATCCTGCTTTGTTAATTGCAAAACATCTTCTTTTATTCCCTCCCAGGTACTCGAAGGTTTTCCCTGAGTTGGGATATTATCTTCAAAGTGTTCTTTATTGTAGTACAAAGCCAAGTTATCCACTGTCATCGGCAGAGCATAAATCTGCTGAACACCTTCCTTATCAGGACGCACCAAGTCCTTATAAGCAGTTTCCACAAATGTCGCAGCAAAAGCCTCAGGCGTACCAAGACTTGAAGGCAAAGGAGCCAGTTTTTTGTAATTGCTCATAAACCACGTATTGGGCATCGCAAAAATATCCGGCCCCTCTCCTTCCGCCATTTCATTTAAAATTACTTTCTGATATTCCTCAAAATCTGAGAATTTTTTGTAATTAATTTTAAGTCCCGGATGATCAGCAATATACGCCTGAATATAAGGCTCAATCACATCACTGTCATCAAAAACTTTGTAATAAGTTAACTCAATACCGCTATAATCAGCCTTTTTTTCCTCCGGCGTCTTTTTGCGACAGCCGGTAAAAAAGCTCGCAGTTATAACTAAAACTAAAAATAATACTAAAATTTTTTGCATAGAAATTTGTGAGAGAAAGGTCAGAAAGATTATAACTACTAGGCAGAAACTAAATCAACCTCTTGTTTTACCTCCATTTTGTCGGCAACTTTTTTCGAGCTTTCCCAGTTCAAAATAATAATCGAATCGGCCATGATTTCAGTTTTATACTGCTTAACATTCTCTTTTTCATAAGAGTAGTTAATCAATTTCCCTTCAATATAGATAAACATGCCCTTTGCCAGATACTTATCCAGAGACTCGGCCTGCTTGCCCCAAACCGCAATCCGATGAAAATCCACAGTTTCGGACTTTTCCGCCGACTTCAAATAACGATTTACCGCAAGAGCAAAAGATAAAACAGTCTTTCCGGTTGGAGTTTGGCGCAGTTCCGGATCTGCAGCAATGTGACCAATCAAAGTCACACGATTTAAATTTTTCATATAGAAAAATTAAGAAGTAATTACCTTCGTTTTACTCTCCAAACATTAAATTTTCTTAAAATTTTTCTAAATTTTTTCTAAAAACTATGCTAAGGTCACCTCGAAATTTAATAATCATTATGGAACATACTCCTGAAGATGGCACACTAGAAATTGACCTAATATGCATAGAGGCTTATGGAATTACCTATGATTTTTTCAATGAAGTTCTGTGTGACGCTCATGGTTTTATAGAAAGATGCAAAAACGGATTCGTAAAAACCTACACCCAGCGGTTTCAGAACTGTCCTCAAATACTAGAAAAAAGTGACCCTATAAAAGTTGCAACAATAGACAAATTAATAAAAGAAGCCATCGAAGCAGGAGAACAAAATGACATAGAAGCCGTAAATATTAAACTACAGAAGATAAGAATGTTTAGACAATAATCTTTCTAGCTTTACCTCCATAACCAAAAAAAGTAAAATTCGCTCACTATGTTTACCGGAATCATCAAAGAAGTCGGCGAAATCACAAATATTGAGGCTAAAGAAAACCTCATCACTTTCACTGTAAAATGCCAAGAAATCCTCGAAAACAAGAAAATTGGCGATTCTATAGCCATAAACGGGGCCTGCGTCACAGTTACCGAGCTCGCAGAAAACAGTTTCAAATTTGATGCAATTAAAGAGACTTTGGACAAAACCAATCTCAGCAGCTTTAAAATAGGCTCAAAAGTTAACCTCGAACCCGCACTCACCTTAAATCAGGGGCTTGATGGCCACCTTGTTCAAGGACACGTGGATACAATGGGTGAAATCGAAGAAATCACCGGTGCCGAAGGAAAAACTACAATTAAAATCAATTATCCGCCAATTATTGGAAAATATCTTGCCTACAAAGGCTCGATCACCATAAATGGCGTGAGCTTAACAATTTCCGACCTTCAGGCAGAAACTTTCTCTGTAGAATTAATTCCTCACACACTCGAAAAAACAAATCTTGGCGAACTTAAACAAACTGATAAAGTAAATTTGGAAATCGACCTAATCGCCAGATATCTGGAAAAACTTTTAAACAACAAAGACAAACAAATTACCTATGATTTCCTTAAAGATCGCGGATTCTTATGAAAACTCACAAATCAAAAGAAGTAAAAATAAATGGCAGCAAGCTAAAAATAGCTATTGTACTCCCCTACTTCAATGAAAATATCGGGCTCGAACTTCTAAAAAATGTAAAAGCTGAACTTCTAAAAAATCAGGTCAAAGAAAAAAACATTACTTTAATAAGGGTAGCAGGAGCTCTGGAACTTCCTTTTGCCTGTCAGAAAGTGATTAAAAAGAAAAAACCGCATGCAGTAATCGCATTAGGTGTTGTAATTCGAGGAGAAACAACTCACTACGACCTGGTCACTCAAACCACGCATCAAGGAGTGATGCAGGTTCAACTCGAAGAAAAAACACCAATAATTTTTGGTATTCTCGCCTGCGAAAACCTTAAACAGGCACAAAACAGAGCAAGTGAAAAAGGCTTAAATAAAGGCAAAGAAACCGCACAAAGCGCTTTGATTCAAGCAACATTATTAACTTAAAGCTATGGAAATCCACAAACTTTCAGAAGTCACAGATTTAAGAGGAAAAAAAGTTTTATTGCGCGTAGATTTTAATGTTCCAACCGATAAATCCGGCGAAATTCAGGACGACACCCGCATGCAAGAATCTCTAGACACAATCCGTCACTTACAGGAAAAAGGCGCAAAAATCATTATTTTAAGCCATTTAGGACGGCCGGATGGAGCAGTAAAAGAAGAATTAAGACTAAACAAAGTTGGCGAACATCTCGCAAAACTACTGAGCAAGCCGGTAAAAAAACTCAATGAATGCATTGGTGAAGAAGTAAAAGCCGCCATTTCAGAAATGAGCGAAGGCGAAATAATTCTCCTGGAAAACATCCGCTTTCACAAAGAAGAGGAAGAATGTGAAGAAAATTTCACAAAAGAATTAGCTTCCCTAGGCGAAATTTTTGTAAACGACGCTTTCGGCACTGCCCACCGAAAACACGCCTCAACAGCCGGTCTCGCAGATTATCTTCCCGCATACGCCGGACTTTTAATGGAACGAGAAATAACCGCACTTTCACCTTTAGTTGAAGGCAAAATCGAAAAGCCTTTAACAATGATTTTTGGCGGCGCAAAAATCGACACAAAAATCGGCATTATTAAGCACTTTTTGGACAAAGCAGATTATTTTTTAATGGGCGGCGCCCTGGCCAACACCTTTCTTCATGCCGCCGGATTCAATGTCGGAAAATCCCTATACGAAGCCGACAAAACCGATTTTGCAAAAGAAATCATGAGCAAATGTCCAAAAGAAAACTTCCTTTTACCGGAAGATGTCGTAACAGCAAATGAAATTTCTGAAACTGCTCAAGCTGATCATCTCAAAATTGAAAATACCGATAACGAATCAAAAATTCTCGATATTGGAAAAGTAACAGCAGAAAAATTCTGTGAAGCAATTGCAAAATCTAAAACCATAATTTGGAACGGGCCTCTCGGCCTATGCGAATTCAAACCATTTCAGAAAGGAACAAAAATTGTCGGGGAATTTATTGCAGCCCAAAAACATTTAACTTCAATTGTTGGCGGGGGCGACACAGCGGACGCACTAAAACGTTTAGATATAAACGAAAACGCCTTCACCCATGTTTCCACAGGCGGAGGCGCTTGCATTGAATTCCTATCAGGAGAAAAACTCCCAGGAATAGAAGTTCTAAGGAAAAACTAGTCTTCCAAAGTTAATTCATACTCATAAGCAGCGTAACCTTCAGAAAAGTTTACAATTTCATCAAGTTTAATTGTGAAAGCCGCACCAAAATGCTGTTTTAAACTATCATAATCCTCATCACCAATATGGAAGTTATCGATGGTGCTATAAATTTTCCAACGATCACTTGGATCAACCACAAAACGAACTGTCGGCGTATTGCAATAAGCCCCCAGACCATCAACACAATTTGGAGAATAGTTGCCATAATCCATAACAGTTCCGGCCAAAGATGTATTCTTCAGTACAAGCTTCATCCAAAATCCGCCATCAAGTCCAACAATTTTCATTTTTTTTGCAGGGTCTATTTCCATATATCTAGGAACAGGAACTAAAATCTCATTTTCCAAATCAATCTCATAATTTCGAGTTAAACCAGGATAATAATTGTCTGAAACTGCCTTAGCCCGATAAAGCATTTCAGCCATATCGCCACGCGTCACCAAGTTACCAGGATAAAATCCAGAGATTCCATTAACATAGCCAGGAATAACGCAATAGCTATCAATAAGACTTATATAAGGGTAAAACCAGTCTTTAGAATAATACTTCTTGAAATCTGTCAAACAAAAATCGTAGCCATATACATCATACATTTTGTCATATTTCTCTATGTCCGTAAAAAAAGTATTCGAAATAATCTTAGCAGCCTCTGCAAAATTTATCGTCTGGCCTGGTCTGAAACTTCGATCAGAATAGCCATCTATTACTCCATCTAAATAAGCCTTTCTAACATAATTAGTATACCATTCATCTTTCGGCACGTCCGTAAATGGATCAACATCTTTCACCTCTTCTACATCAATATTCATTGTTTCATAAAGCATTTTCAAAAACTCCGCACGATTCACCTTCTGATCAGACTTAAAAGTCCCATCACTGTAACCTTCAACCACTCCATTGTCATACATCCATTTTATTGAAGTGTAATAATGATGATCGGTTACCATACCCATCTCTTCAGCAGTATATATATCTTTAAAAAACGCCAAAGAACTCTGTGAAAACAATGTAAACAAAACTAAAAACAAACCAAGTTTTCTCATAGAAAATTTATTAAGTTAATATCACCGTATTATAATTCTGCAATACAGTCAACTTCCACAGCAACCCCTTTCGGCAAATTACTCACCTCTACAGTCGCCCGCGCGGGTTTATTTTCTCCTAGAAAATAGTTTCCGTAAATTTCATTTACGACGGCAAAATCCCCGATATTCTTTAGAAAAATCGTCGTCTTCACTACTTTATCAAAATCCGTCCCCGAAGCCTTCAAAACCGCCTCTAAATTCGCCATAACCTGCATTATCTGCTCTTTCACATCCCCTTCAACAAGCGAACCATCGGGACGAAGCGCAATTTGACCACTGCAAAAAACAAACCCTCCGCTTTTAACCGCCTGACTGTAAGGACCTATTGCCTGAGGAGCACCATTAGTTTTTACGATTTCCATTTTTAGATTTTTTAAAAGAATATTTAGAAGATTTAAGCGCGTTACGCAATTTTTTCAACTTCCGTTCTCTCAAGCTTGTCATCCTTTTTTGCAAAGCTTTCCAGCCATGAATTTTAATTTTACGAGCAAAACGCACATTCAAATTATTAAAAATCCTATCACTTAAAACGTAAATTCCATGAGCAATAAAGAAAGCCGAAAACACATCAATCGAATAATGAACATGCATTAGAAGAACAGTTGCACCCATCACGATAGAAGAAGCAAAGAAAAACCAGCGAAATTTCTCACCACGAAGCAACAAAAATCCTAAAAACGGAATTGAGGTATGACCGGAAAAAAACAAGTCATTACGAAAAATAAATCTCTTGAAAGGGCCGCCGTAAATATCATCAGCTGCTCCATAAAAAAATCCCTCCGGCGGCCCCACATGCGTAAGCATTATGAATCCAGAGCGAATCATCATCAACAAGCCAAAAGTTTTCAGCATAAATGGCGCTAATTCTGGGCGTATAAAAATCGGATAAGCAAAAAGAATAAAAATAATTACATAAAAGCCATCTATAAACAAAAATTCCAGGTCGTAAGTTGGCAATGCATTCAAAATTGAATCTCCTACAGAAGCATAAATAAAATTATCATGATATAGACTGAAATAATAATTCACGAAAAAACCTGCCGCAAAAACTAAAAGACCCGTGAGCAAAGAAATCTTGTAGGCTCGATCCCTAAACAAAATTTTCCAGTGATGGCTGATTTTTAAAAAGTATTCTCTAACCATAAGTTTTTATTCTGATTTTTCTTTTTCCCGATCTTTACTGCTCCATCTTTTAATTTTATCCTCAACAATACTAACTTTTCTACCATATCTCTCATTTGAGACCTTCCGTACACGCGACAATCGATCCGGATCCGCCTCCACCTTAGGCGGGGCCAAAGTATTCAAAGAAAAAGTCTTTGTCGGCATACCATCAACCAAAAGTCTCATATAAGCAGTATATTTACTCAAAGAAACAAGATCCGGCGGCATAACTTCTTCCCCAAACTGCTGTGAAATATACTCCGCATCATCAAAACCAACCTGAAACGCCAAAGTGCTCCCCACATTGCCAAAAACCGCATCTCTAACCTCTTCAGGCATCTGCGCAATATACTGATTTGCCATCGTCAGATTCAATTTATACTTTCGGGCTTCGGAAAGAATCGTCGCAAAAGATTCTGTCGCAAAATTTTGAAACTCATCCACGTAAAGATAAAAATCTTTTCGATCTTTCTCCAGCTGATTCGCCCGACTCATCGCATCCAGCTGAAATTTCGTAATAAACATCGCACCCAAAAGCGCCGAATTATCTTCACCAATTTTACCTTTTGAAAGATTAATAATCACAATTTTCCCCTTATCCATAGCAAATCTTAAATCAATCGTACTCTTTGTCTGGCCGACAATATTTCGGATCGTTGGACTAGCCAAAAACTGCCCGACCTTATTTAAAATCGGCGAAATTGCCTCCACTCTAAATTTATCCTGCATCTTCGCAAATTCATCAATCCAAAAAGCCTTTACTACAGGATCTTCAATTTTCCTTACGACACGATTCCTATAATCATCATCCTGAAGGATTTTCGTAATCCCTAGCATCGACGTATCAGGATATTCCAGAAGCGCCAAAATCGTATTTCGCAAAATATGCTCAAGACGAGGCCCCCAGCTATCCGCATAAATCTTCTTAAAAATCCCAACCAACCCGCTACAAATAATCGACCTCAAAGTATCATCAACATTTTCCAGCATGTTAAACGCAACCGCATATTCACGGTCTGCCGGATCAATTAAAATAACATCGTTAGTTCTATTTGCCGGAATAAAATTTAAAACCGCCTCCGCAAGATCCCCGTGAGGATCAACAACGCCAACCCCCCGACCCGCCATAATATCCGAAAAAATCATATTCTCCAAAAGTGTCGACTTACCCATACCGGTTTTACCAATGATATAGACATGACGACGTCGATCATTAGGCTTAATTCCAAAAATCTGCTGACTACCACGAAAATTTGTTTTACCTAAAGCCGTAATCTGCTCATCTCCAGTAAGCTCCTCACCCGGCAAATCCGCAGGCGGTTCGAGTTTTCGACTCTGCACCCAGAAAATTGTCGGCGTCTTTACCAGCAAATTCGGCATGTGATAAACCGTTGCAAGCTCCTCATTATTTAAAATCAAGCCATCACGGATAATGCGTTTTCGGTAAGAATTCACAATCGGTTTCCCCTGGATAATATCTCCCATCTGAAAACCATTTAAATGCGGGAAATTAAACTGTTTAAATGCCCCAACAATCTCTCTCAACTTCACTTTACCCTTCTCAAGACTTTTACTTTTTGGCACATACACAATTCGAATCGTCGCCTCAAACAAAGGACGAACGACCTTATCAATCGCGGCATCAATATCACTTTCCCGCTCATGCGCCCGCGAAGTCAGAGATTCCACATCATCATTTTGATTTTCCTTCAAAATATCGACGCCGGCATTTGCTGCCATTCCCTGAATCCAGAAAATACAATAAACCGGAAAAAACACAATTTTCGGCCACAATTTTCTCGTCGTATACGCCCTCGCATAAAGGCTTTTTACCCAATCAACATTTCCAAAAACCCCTTTATTCAAAATCTTCACACACTTTGTAAAAGTAATTCTCCATTTATCCGGCAGGGGCGTAACCACAATTTGCACCCATGCCTGATCCAGAGGATCATCAAACTTCACCAGAGCTGAAGTAATTCCTGCAATCGGATCAATCATCGTCTTTGTTACCTTGTCTTCAAACTGGGCATAACGCTTGATCGGAAAAACATCCGGCTGCAAAAATGAAAGCTCCGTCCCCACTGCATTATTCAAAAAAGCACCATTTCCCGCATAATCCGGACAATCTTCAATCTCCACATCCGGATACTGGGCATAAATCTGGCCTTCAACAAGATTTCTCAAAGTCGAGGGAAAAGCCAAATAAAATTTAATACTGCGACCAATACTTGCGATTTCAAAACTCACATTTTCACTACTATAACCTCTTAGTTTTTGAAAAAAACTAAATTTCGTCTCAATACCATGCAAAGTCGCAAAAATCTGCTCTGCCACAATTGGCCCGCTTTCATTTTCTTTCGGTACACGGACCTGAACAACAGTATACTCCTCTTTATATTTTCTTCTTACTTTCTGAATTCTGAAAGTAACCGAAAAAAACAAGATCAGGAAGAGGAAAAAACCAAGGTAAATAAGGAAATATTGTAAAGATTCGTTCATGGCGGGAATTATACCTCAGAACTGTTAAATTTATCAAAAAATCTTTGTAAAATCACCTGCGCCGCATAAGCATCCCGGCCCAAACTACCAGTTTCTGCAACCAAATGATCATTCATCAACTGATCAGCCTCATAAGAACTAAGCCTTTCATCAAAAAGTTCAATCTTAATCTGAGGCATTTTTTCCTTCAAGAAATCCACAAAATTTCCAACTTCCGCCAAAATTGTGTTTTCCTTCTGCCCCTCCTGCATACTCAAAGGAAGCCCAACAACAATAATAGAAATCCCAAATTCTTCTACGATCTTCGAAACCTCTGCAAAAACCTCTTCAAACCCTTTATTAAAAATCACCTTACGCGGAAAAGCGATCCCCAGAGAAAGATCTCCGGTCGCCGCCCCTATCCGACTTCTTCCGTAATCTAAAGCTAAAACTTTAGAGTTTTTCATAATTTAGAGTGCCTCAGAGGCAATGACAACAGTCACTTTTGCATCAAAACCTTCACCTAAGTGAACGTTAACAGTATGCTCACCAACAGTCTTGATATGCTCCATTTTTACAAACGAACGATCAAAATCCATTTTAGCCGCTTTACCAATCGCAGAAGCTACTTCTTCCTCGGTCACAGAACCATAAAGCTTGCCTTTATCACTAGCCTTGGCCGTGATGGTAACAGTAAGACCTTTAAGCTTATCTAATACATCTTTTGCATTCTCAATAACCTGCTGTTTCTGCATTACTAGTTTCTGTTTTCTGGCAGCAGCAACTTTTAGAAGATTAGGAGTGCCCAACACGGCCATCCCCTTTGGACCAAGGTAATTCTGATAATAACCTGGCTTAACATTGACAATATCTCCGCGATATCCCAATTTCTGAACGTTTTGATTTAAAATAACCTGCATATTTCTTTAATTTAAGACCATACATAAATACAGAATAGGTCACAAAATGTAAAGAGATTTTTTTACCTGCTAAATTTCCAGGCTGAAATCCCGGTAAATCTATCGCTTGGGAAAACCACTCCATCCATCGTAATTCCACTCACTTTACCATCGCCGGCATAATAATAAATTGGTCTGTAAAGGAAAACTGCCGGAATATCTTCCTTGATCTGCTCAGCCATATCCTGAAGCTCACGCTTTTTCTTCTCTTCATTAAAAACCGAACGAATATCCTCAATCAGACTATCCACACCAAAACTCTTATAATTCGATAAATTCTGGCCGCTTGAAGTAGCCTGACTTGAGTGCCAATAAGAATACGTATCTAGATTGTAACCAAGACTCTGACCAACAAGCAAAAGATCATATTTTCGTGCCATTACGCGTTCTTTAAAGACATCCGGCGGCAAAAATTCGACCTCAATCCCAATTCCCACTTTTTCCCAAGACTCTTTCAAAAATGAGACCACCTGCTTCGTCTCCTCAAACTGATCAGTCCCCTCTTCGTACAAACGCACAACAAAATTCAAACTTAACGGCTCGCTACTATCATTTGTCCTCGGCCCCTTTTTCTCCTTATCAGCCAATTCATATAAATATCCCGACTCCTTTAAAGCTCCATTTGCCTCATCCACACTCGGCTTATACTCCCATTCATCCTGATTAAGCTCCATTAGCGGCGTATCAACAGGCAATTTATCTTTAAACATCTCAATCAGCGACTTTTTATCAATTGCTTTCTGCAAAGCCAGACGTACATTTTTATCATCTTTTAGCAGCGGACTGTCCATATTCATAAAAACCGCTGTATATTGAGGCAACTGATATGGCAAAAGATTAAATCGCTCATTTTCCTGAAAGTCCGAAATATATTTTCCTGTTACTTTAACTACCGCATTTACCGAATTGATATCTTCAAAAAGCTGATCCATTGTCGGAAAAACAATAAACTTCATCAATTCTATCTCTACCTGATCACCATAATAATATGGATTTTTGCTTAGAGTAATCTGCATATGTCCATCCTGAAAATCCTCAGCCGGCTCTGTGACCATATATGGACCAGTACCAATTGGAAGCTTATTAAACTGATGCTGAAGGAGTTCTGAAGGATCAACACCGGTTAAAATATGTTTCGGCAAAATCCCCGTTGTAAAATTGGAAATAAAGAAGACATTCGGCTTTTCCAGTTTAAATTTCACCGCCCGTACATCCAATTTTTCCACCGTTACACCTGCGAAATTTGTTTTCAAGATTTCGTTGGGAAAATTTGGATTCATCACTACATCATTGTAGGTAAAAAACACATCGTCAGAGGTTACCTCTTTGCCATCGTGCCACTTCACACCTTCACGCAAAGTAAAAGTATACTCCGTTTTTGCCTCATTAATCGACAAAACTGCCATATCATCAACAACCGCCTCCTTCGCAGGATCATATTTCATTAACCCTGAAAAAACCAAACGTGAAACCTCACGATCAGCCTCATTATAATCAACAAAAAGTGGATTTATATTCTGAATGCCAGTTTTCGAAACCAGCCCCTCTGTATAAATATTTGAGTCCCCGAAGCCAAAAATCCCATAAGGGAAAAAAATCATCTTCACAATCATCAAAAAGAAAACCGCAAGCGCCAAAGAAGAAATTATCTTATCGCGATAATCGTACGCTCCTAAAATAACAAAAATTTTCTTAAAAAACTTCATTTTTAAACAAACATGAAGGCAATAGAGTTCACTACGAACAAAATTCCCAAAACAACGCTGGCGTTATAGAGAACTTTCTCTGCACCTCTCTTACTTGTGTAGAAACCACCGCCTGTCCCGCCAAAAGTGGCCGACAAACCTGTTCCTCTCTGCTGAAGAAGAATTGATAGAGATAATAAAACTGAGAGAATTACCTGAACGATCATTAAAGCTGTTTCCATAAATTTATTTTACAAGGTTAAGGGCCCAATTAATAAGACCAAATACTGTGGATCCTATAACATAGGTAACAAAATTTGGAAAGGTTAAACTGACATTTTGAAAATCCACAATTTCAAGACCATGGCTTAAGAGAAACAAAAACAACATATTTATCGCAATCAGAATAATTCCTCCCGTCAAAAAAACCAGTGGCAAAGACAATATCTTTATTACCGGCCTGACAATTGCATTGATCAACCCCAAAATCACCCCTCCAACAACAAAAAACCAAATCCCGCCGGTGTAAACAATATCCGGCACAAGATAAATCAGGAGATAAAGCGCTCCAGCATTGAGAGCAAGACCGAGTAAAAAACTAAATAACATTATACTTTTTTAATTGCTATTTTTACCTTCTCTCCATCAATATCCACCTCTTTTTCCTTATCCCACTCTAGATCTCCGCCCTGACGCAATTCCTCAGCCAAAGTCTCGTTTTTAATATATTCCGCAAAATCCGTCACTGCTGCGTCAACTTCGCCTGAAGAATCAATCAAAAGGTAAATCCGATCACTTACCTGATAATCCGCCTCTTTTCGCATATCCTGAACAAGACGCACGATATCACGGGCAATCCCCTCTTTTTTCAAGGAATCGGAAATATTTGTATCTAAAGCCACAACCACACCCTCTTCGCTCGCCACGTCATAACCTTCTTTTCCTTTATATCCAAGCTCAACTTCATCAGGCTGCAAAATAAAATGCGCCACCTTTACCTCACCATTTTCCGAAACCTCAAACTCTCCAGCTTTGATTTTTTCAATAATAAACTGAACATCTTTGCCATATTTCGGCCCAAGTACGCGCGCATTTGCCGCAACATGAAACTCCACGATATCCGAAGCCTCCTGGATAATCTCCAATTCTTTCACATTTAACTCCTCCAAAATCACCTCTTTTTGCTCCAAAACCATCTTCTCCGAAACTCCTTTCGGCAGAGCGACCCGCACCAAGGAAAGAGGCTGACGCACCTTGATTTTTGCGGCAGAACGCACGTTGTGCCCTAAATTCACAACCAAGCGCACCAAATGAATCTCTTCATTCAACCTTTCATCAATTAAAATCGTATTTGGCTTCGACCATTCAGTTAAATGCACCGATTCCTCACCGGTCATATTTTTATAAATTTCGTCGGCCAAAAAGGGCATAAATGGCGCCATCAGCTTCGAAAATTCCACCAAAACTATATACAAAGTCTGATACGCCTGATTCTTGTCACCATCGTTTTCGCTCTTCCAGAAACGGCGGCGCGATCTTCGTACATACCAATTCGAAAGATTTTCCGCAAAATCCAATAAAGGACGAGAAGACTTGGTCAAATTGTAATCATCCATCTGTACAGTAACCTCTTTTATCAACGCATTCAGCTCCGATAAAATCCATTTGTCCAATTTATGATCAGGGACAAATTTCGCATAATCCTTTGCCGGTTCAAAATTATCAATACTCGCATAAGTTATGAAAAAGCTGTAAGTATTCCAAACCGTCAAAGTAAATTTCTTCAAAACCTCATCAACGTGATCCTCAGAAAAACGCACATCTTCAGCTAGAGGCGCCGTCGAGCTATATAAGAAATAGCGCGTACTATCTACACCTTTAGTTGAGAAAAGCACATTTGGATCAGGATAATTTTTCTTCCGCTTCGAAAGTTTCTCACCATCGGCCGCCAACAAAATTCCATTCACAATCACATTGTTGAAAGCCGGTTTATCAAAAAGCAAAGTCGATAAAACATGCAGAGTATAAAACCAGCCGCGCGTTTGATCCAAACCTTCAGCAATAAAATCCGCCGGAAAATTCTTTTCAAATTCTTCCTTATTTTCAAATGGATAATGCAACTGAGCATAAGGCATTGAACCGCTTTCAAACCAGCAATCCAAAACATCCGGAATTCGCTTCATTTCTCCGCCACACTTACATGGAAAAGTTATCTCATCGATATATGGCTTATGAAGATCAACTTCACCATCTCGCATCGGCACCTTCCCGCCAGATAACTTTTTCATCTCTTCAATCGATCCTACGCAAACTTGCTCATCACATTGCGAACATTCCCAAAGCGGAATCGCACAGCCCCAGAAACGATTTCTCGAAATCGCCCAGTCTCGTACCGAATCAAGCCATTTTCCAAAACGACCATCCTGAATATGCTCAGGCTGCCAATGAATTTTCTGATTATTATCCAACAAACGCTGTTTCACCTCTGTTACCTTAATAAACAATGAACGTGTTGCAAAATTCAGCAAAGGCGTATCACATCTCCAGCAATGAGGATAACTATGACGATAATTTTCCTTTTTCAGAAGTAGGCCTTTCTTAGCAAGAAAATCCGCAACATTTCCGTCCTGGCCCTTTACAAATTTTCCGGCAAAATCCGCCACGTCATCGGTAAAAATCCCATCCATCTTCACATGCTGAATTTTTGGCGCACCAATTTTCTCACCTAAGTTGTAATCATCCTCACCAAACATCGGCGCAATATGCACCACACCGGTACCGTCTTCTGTCGTCACAAAATCACCCAGCGCAATCGTATAAAGCGCTCCTTCAAGCCCCTTATCCAGATAGTAATCAAAAAGTGGCTCATAATGTGTTCCCACCAGTTTTCCCTGATCGATTTCCGCCAAAATCGCATAATTTCCTTCTCCCAAAACTTTATCCGCCAAATCTTTTGCCAAAATATAAGTGCCTTCAGCCGTCGAAACTTTTACATAACTAATTCCGGCACCAAAAGCCAAAGCGACATTTCCTGGAAGCGTCCAAGGAGTTGTCGTCCACGCCAAAACATAAACCTCCTCGCCGACAGAATCGATTGCCGCAAGCGCATCTTCAGAAAGTTTAAATTTCACAAAAGCCGAAAGATCCGTCACATCTTTATATCCCTGCGAAACCTCAAAATTCGACAAAGGAGTCTCGCAACGCGGACAGACATGCATCGATTTGAAGCCGGAATAAACCATATCCTTGTCCCAAATCTGCTTAAATACCCACCAAATCGATTCCATATAGGTATTATCCAAAGTCGCATAAGTATCACTAAAATCAACCCAACGCCCCAATCGCTTCAAAACCTCTCCCCACTCTTCGGTATAACGAAAAACAGATTCGCGACATTTGTCGTTAAACTTTTCGACACCATACTCTACAATCGCCTTTCGCCCAGAAAGCCCCAACTCTTTTTCAATTTCAAATTCCACAGGGAGACCATGACAATCCCAGCCATTTGTTCGCGGCACATAAAAGCCCTTCATGGTCCAGTATCTAGTCACGGCATCTTTCAAACAATTCGCCAAAATATGGCCATAATGCGGCAAACCATTAGCAAATGGCGGTCCATCAAAAAACACATATTTCGGTTTTCCCTTTCTCTGCTCGACAGATTTTTCAAAAATCTTATTATCTTCCCAGTATTTTAGAATCTCTAATTCCAATTCCGGAAAAGACTGTTTTGGATCAACTTTTTTAAACATATATTTACGCAAATTACTTTGCGAAAAGTTTAGCCAAATTTGAGAATTGACACAAGAAAAAGAAAAAAATAAGATGAGCTCCACGAATTTTAAATAACAATATGCCATACGGATCAAAAGGCCCTTCAAATAGCCCCAATTCAGGACCATCATCAACACCAATACCGGTCAATCGAAGATTACCAGCCCCTACCGCAGGACCACTTCCACCATTTCCTGCAAATCCAAACAATCAAGCTCCATCTCGCCCAGGATCGGCTTACAGCCTACCAATACAACAGAAAAACACCCCTCCACAAGCAACCGCAAATCCTGAAAAAAAAGAGGCAGATTCTCCATACATAACCGGACGTCAAAATGATGTTCTAGAAAAAGCCCGAAGTTTAACCGAAGTACGACGCGCCTTACACGGTCCAGAAGTAAATCTAAGATCAGAAACTGCATTCATGATCTATCAAGCACTTTCAGAAGTCTTAAGGGGATACATTTTAAATGAAGATAGAGCCCAAATTGCCAATGACCTCGCAGAGACAATCAGCCACATGAATATACAAACTTGGCAAATGATTGAAGAAGCTGTAATCCGAACAATAGACTGGAGAGGACGCGCAATTCCAAAAGACATTCAAACAGAAACCCTGGATAAACTAAAAACAGTTTTTTCAGAATCTTAGCCGCAACCCTGGCATCCCCCGCACCCACTAGGCCCACAGCCCCCGGAAGAAACCTGAAGATCATAAGCATCAATAAGCTCGACCGCCAAGCCAAGATAATTCTCTGGAGTCAAAGCCAACAAAGCTTTTTTATCTTTAGCAGGAATTTTCAGTCCCTCAACAAATTTTTGAACATCCGCCTTAGTCAGACCTTTTTTCCCACGAGTCAATTTTTTTAACTGCTCATAAGCATCAGGAACAAGATTTTTTCGCATCACCACCTGAATCGGCTCGGCAAGTAGCTCCCATCGATCCTTCAAATCCTCTTTGATCAATTTCTCGTTCACCGCGCATTTACTCAACCCCTTTATCGTACTTTTTAACGCCAAAATCGTATAGGCAAAGGCCATACCGATATTTCGCTGAACTGTAGAGTCCGAAAGATCTCTCTGCATTCTAGAAATCGGCAATTTCGCTGACATATGCTCAAACAAAGCATTCGCTAAACCGATATTGCCCTCACTATTTTCAAAATCGATTGGATTTACCTTATGCGGCATCGTCGAAGATCCGACCTCACCCTCAACTACTTTCTGACCAAAATAACCAAGGCTGATATAAGTCCACATATCCCGATCAAAATCCAAAACAATATTATTCAGCCTTTTTACCGCATCAAACATCTCCACGAAACCATCATGCGGCTCAATCTGCGTAGTATACTGATTAAACTGTAGACCAAAACTCTCAACAAAACGCTTGCTTGCATCGACCCAGTCAACCTCAGGATAAGCAACAACATGAGCATTATAATTTCCAACCGCGCCATTAATTTTTGCCGGTAAAGGCACTGAACCAATTCCGCCAAAAGCTCTCTCCAAGCGCGCAACAACATTTATCAGCTCTTTTCCAAGTGTTGTCGGCGTTGCAGACTGGCCATGAGTACGAGACATCATCGGCAAGTTTTTATAATCAACCGCCATTCCATTAATTTCCTGAATCACGCCACTTATCACCGGACTTAACTCGCGCTCAACAAAATCCCGAATCATGCAAGTATAAGAAAGATTATTAATATCCTCGGAAGTGCAGGCAAAATGCATAAATTCCAAATACTTCTCAATCGGCCCACCTTTTAAATTTTCTTTAATAAAATACTCAATCGCCTTCACATCATGATTTGTTGTTTTTTCAATTTCCTTAACCCGAGCGGCATTTACAATATCAAACTGCTCATAAATACTACGCAAAATTCGAAGTTCAGAAGATTCAAGCAAACGTGTCCCCTCCAATTTCAAATCATTGAAAAGGAAAATAAACCATTCAATCTCGACCAAAACTCGGTATCTCATAAGAGCCGCCTCGGAAAAATACTGAGAAAGTCCAGAAATTTTATCACTGTAGCGTCCGTCCAGAGGAGAAATCGCCAATAAAGTATGTTCGTGCATGATTTTTAGTTAAAACTAGCTTTAATATCTGCAATTCGGGCAGCAACTTTAGAACGCAATTCATCGTTATTTAGAGCAAAAATCCGTACTACCGCAAGCGCCGCATTCATCGGATCAACTACCGTAATTACCGGTGTATCACTTGGCATCATCAGAGTACTGTTAATGTTCACAGTAAAATCATCATGATCTTTAAATGGCGGACATGCAATTACCGGATGGAGACTGTTTGCTGCAGTCACTCCTGAAAGGCCATTGCTACGACCGGCAATGGTAATGTAAACAAGATTTTTTTCCTTTTCATTGTTTTCGCTGACAATCTGAAACACTTTTTCCGGAACTTTGTGCGCCGAAGCTGCGATAATTTCTGAAGGAACTCCCCATTTTGTGAGTTCATCGGCAATTTTTTGCGCGAAATCAGTGTCCGCTTTTGAACCTAACAAAAAAACTACTTTCATAGATATTTATTTAAATTATTTTTAAGACGTTCATTAACATTCCCAACTTCCGCAATGAAAGTTTCACCGGTAATCAATTCATAAGCCTCAATATATCGACGCGCCGTCTCAACCCGGACTTCTTCCGGAATTTCCGGAATCTCGCCATCGCCACGAAAACCACGATCTGCAAGCCATTCTCGTAAATATTCTTTATCGATTTTTTTCTGCTCTTCGCCCGAAGCAAATCGCGCATCATACTCATCTGAAAACCAGAAACGTGAAGAATCCGGAGTATGAATTTCATCGATCAAAACAATTTGACCATCAGCATTAATACCAAATTCATATTTTGTATCAACAAGAATAATTCCCTGTTTTGCCGCAATCTCCACGCCTCTCTTATATAACTTCATTGAAACATCCGCCATATAATCAAACTGCTCTGGAGTGATAATCCCGCGAGCTAAAATATCTTCACGAGAGACAGATTCGTCATGATCACCTTTTTCCGCTTTCGTTGAAGGCGTCAAAATAGGCTGATCAAATTTCTGATTTTTCTTCATCCCATCCGGCAACTGATTGCCACAGAAATTGCGAACACCTTTTTCATAGTTATACCAGACGCTTGTAGTCGTCACTCCGGTAAGATAACCACGAACAACCATTTCCACCGGAAGAGCATTACACTCTTTTGCTGTCACTACATTCGGATCTGGGAATTCGATGACATGGTTTCCAACAATGTCTTCGGTTTTTTCAAACCAAAACTTTGCCATCTGATTTAAAACCTGTCCTTTAAAAGGAATCAGAGCAATTACCCGGTCAAAAGCCGAGAGACGATCAGTAACAATAATGATACGGCGACCGTCTTTAGAATAGTTATCTCGAACCTTTCCCTCATATTTTGATCCGAGATTTGGAAAATCAGTCGCCTGCAAACAATATGGGATTTGAGCGACAAGTTGTTCTTTGGTTAGCATAGTTAGAATAAAAAGTAAGTTGACCCGATAATAATATAAATTTATATTGCTGTTAAGCAAAATTAAAACTTTTAAATCTATGCCAGCACGCAAAACTAAACTCGGTAACGTTACTGCTATTTTGGGAAGCCAATGGGGAGATGAAGGAAAAGGCAAGCTCGTAGACATTTTATCAGAGAAATTCGATATCGTAGCGCGTGCTACAGGTGGAGCTAATGCCGGTCACACAATTTATCTAAATGACCCGGAAAATCCCGGAAAAAAGAAAAAATTTGTTTTTCATTTAATTCCCTCGGGGATTCTCAATCAAAACTGCATCTGTGTTATTGGTAATGGCGTTGCACTCCATTTGGAGACAATGCTCAAAGAGCTAGCACTATTAAAAGAGAACAAAGTTGAAACTTTAAACCGCATTTTCATTTCCGACCGCGCCCATCTTTTATTTGAATACCACAAAGAAATCGACGGCATTGAAGAAGAACTAAAAGGGGCAAAAAAAGTGGGCACCACCAAACGCGGCATCGGCCCATGCTACACGGACAAAGTTCGCCGCAACGGCATCCGTGTCCACGATTTATTTAATTTCAAAGTTTTAGAGGAAAAATATCGCAGCAATTTAAATATTTTCCGCAAAATGTATGGAAAAATCGATTATGATTTTGAAAAAGAACTGGAAAGCCTAAAAGAAATCGCCAAAAAAATCAAACCAATGGTCATCGACACCGCCTACTTTTTAGACAAAGCTCTAAAATCCGGCAAAAAAATTCTTCTGGAAGGCGCAAACGGCACACTTCTTGATATCGACCATGGAACATATCCTTTCGTTACTTCCTCGAATGCCACGATTGGCGGAGTTTTAAGTGGAACAGGAATTGGTGCAACAAAATTAACTGATGCAATTGGAATCATGAAGGCCTACACCACTCGTGTTGGGGGCGGCCCGTTTCCGACTGAATTAAAAGACAAACTCGGCGACGAAATCCGCGAATCCGGCGGCGAGTACGGCGCCACGACGGGCCGCCCTCGCAGATGCGGGTGGTTTGACGCAGTTGTCGGCAAATATGCCGTCATCGTCAACGGACTTACCGAAATCAATCTCACAAAACTCGACGTCCTAACCGGCCTCGACACCCTAAAAATCGCTGTTGCCTACAAATATAAGAGCGAATATATTAAAGGATTCCCTGCGGATACCGACTTAATTGACGACTTCAAAGTCGAATATATCGAAGTTCCAGGCTGGAAAAAAGACATCAGCAAAGTAAAAAAATTCGAAGATCTACCAAAAGCCGCTCAAAAATACGTTCAGACAATCGAAAAACTAATCGAATGTCCTATTACTTCAATTGGAGTCGGCGTCGAGAGAAACGACATGATTTTCCGCTAAAACTAAAAAGACATTATTTTCCGCTTTCAAAAGGACGATATTCGCCATTGCCAACTTTAAAAGCCTCTACACCAAGAGCCTTTGCTACAGCCATAGCGTGTTCATTGGTATGAATAACTCCATCAGTATTATTCGGATCCGCCTCCAACAAAATTTCTCGAACACGCGACATATCTACTGTCGGAACAACGAACTCAACTCCTTCACCTCTTTCTTCTAATGCCAATCTTAAAACCATATTCGTGGTAAAAATTACCTAAATGGTGGGCGCTATAGGATTCGAACCTATGACCCTCTGGGTGTAAACCAGATGCTCTAGCCAACTGAGCTAAGCGCCCGAAATTTCGGTACCCAAAATTTTTATCACAGGATCAAAAATATGGCAATCAAAAATCGAAAAAGTTATCCCAAAACAAAACCATTATTCGAAAGCCATTTTTCCGCCTCACGATATTCCGGCATCGCCGCCTCTACCCACGCCCAAAAACGCTTGGAATGATTCATTTCCTTCAAATGCGCTAACTCATGGACACAGACATAGCGAAAAACCTCCCGCGGAGCAAACAGTAACCGAAAAGCGATATTTATATTTCGGCGGCTGCTGCAGCTGCCAAACCTACTGCTTACTTTTTTAAAGCGAATTTCATTAATCCTCTCCTGAAAATAAAGCTGGTTCAGCTCCTCCAAAACCTCCAACAAATATGGCTCCTGATCTTTTATAATAATATTATCTACAAGCATTTTCATTTTTTTCCTGCGATCCCCCAAAGGTAGCTCCTCCATCAAAAAAACCTGAATTATATGACCATCCTTAATTCGCGCCACGGAATTTCGCCTTTTTGTGGCATGAACCTCCAGCTCATAAACTTTATTATGCGTACAAATCCGTCCGCCATCTTCATACTCCGGTACAAGCAATTCATCTGTCACTTTTGAAAGCCGCTTTTCCGCCCATTTCAAAAAACACTCAACCATCTCATCCCGCTTTTTGTCCGAAGCAAAACGACTAAGCGTCATTGCCACTCCACCTTTCCGAAAACGCACCGAAGAAGTGTATTTCCGGGTTAGCTCATAAAAAATCGGATACACTCTCTCGCCAACTTTTATTTCGTTCGGATAATTCATGTCAGAAATATAGCATAAAAACTTTCTTCCAAGCGGCAAAAATGATATAAATAATAGACAATTAATTTCAAAACATGTTATTTGAATGGATCACCCTTATTGCCTCCCTTGTTGTTCTCGGAATTTCCGCAAATTATCTCGTCCACTCCAGCGTTAAAATCGCCCGCATTTTCGGCATCTCCGAAATGCTCATTGGTTTAACTCTCGTTGCCTGGGGAACCTCCGCTCCTGAAATCGCCGTTTCAGTAAATGCAGCACTGGACGGAAAAGGAGCCCTCTCTGTAGGCAACGTCATTGGTTCAAATATTTTCAATCTTGGTTTCATTCTTGGTATCGTCGCAATCATCGCCAATCAAAAAATTCACAAAAAGATGGTCTACCGCGATGGTACAGTCCTTGCAATGTCAACAATTTTAGTTTTGGCCTTTGTTTGGGACAACCATGTTTCAATGTGGGAAGGAATCATCATGATTGGACTTCTCCTAAGTTATGCCACTTATCTTTTTATTAAAAAAGGTATTCCCACTGATGAACTTGAAGACCTTGAAAAAGCCACAGAATTACCTGAGCCAAAAATTAAAAAAGATAACAAATGGTTATTAATAATCATTTTCTTTGCAAGCCTCTATGTCTTAGTTAAAGCTTCCGACGCTACAGTAGAAGCAGCAACCGCAATTGCTCTGGCCTTCGGAATCTCCGAGTGGGCTATCGGTGTAACAATCGTTGCCGCCGGAACCAGCCTTCCTGAAGTGGCAACCTCAGTTATCGCAACAATGAAAAGAAAATTCGACCTTTCAATTGGTAACGTAATCGGCTCCGACATCTTCAACGCTTTGGGAATTATCGGTATCAGCGCGATCGTCGCACCACTAACCCTTACAAGCCAAAACGAAATTTTCGGATTACCAGATTACATTTTCTCCCAACTACTTTTAATAGCCACCCTAGCGCTGATCCTTTTCTTCATGCGTACACGCTGGACGCTTAGCAGAAATGAGGGAATTATCCTTTTGATAATCGCAATCGGCAGAATGGGCTTTGAGATTTATTTGGGAATGTAATGGTGCCCAGGAGAGGACTTGAACCTCCACGGCCAAAAATTAGCCACCAGCCCCTCAAGCTGGCGTGTCTACCAGTTCCACCACCTGGGCATAAAACAGAAGGATTCTAGCACGCACAAAAACCGAATGTAAACCTATTCTTTACTGCTTTTCAAAGTCACTTCAAGATCTTTAATCTCGCCTTTTCTCCAAATCTTTAAAGTGATTTTTTCTCCCGGCTCAAAAGCACGGATCACCTTATTTAAAGGATTATCAAAATCAATTTTCACATCATTAACCTCTAAAATTAAATCATTTTCCTCAAACCCCGCCTTCTCCGCCGGACTGCCGGAAATCACTGCCGGACCACTCAAAGTTCCATTATTAATCACTAAGGCTCCATAAGTTAAGCTCGGATCAAGTTCTTTTGCCTGCAAAGGAGTTAGCATCAAAAATCGCACACCCAAAATTGGCCGGATAATTTCACCATTTTTTTGAACACTTAAAAGAATCGGCTTCAAATCATCCACCGGAATCGCAAAACCAATATTACTGCCGCTCTCCACAAGCGCCGTATTCATCCCGACCACTTTCCCATCAAGATCAATGAGCGGGCCCCCGCTATTGCCAAAATTTATCGCCGCATCCGTCTGAATCAGTCCCGATAAACTGGAAAAGGCATCGCGAGAAGCATCCTGAGCCAGAATGTCCCGCCCCTTCGCGCTCACGATTCCCGCGGTCACCGAATTTTCATATTGCGCCAAAGCATTACCGACAGCCAAAACATTCTGCCCGACTTTTAATTTTGAAGAATCGCCCAATTTTGCCACCGGAAATTTTTGCGGCTCACCGTCTGTTCGAATCTGCATTACCGCGACATCATCAAAAGGATCACGGCTGACAACATCGGCATAATATTCGCTATGATCACTAAATGTAACGGAATAAACGGCGCTCTCGTCATCGACCAAAACATGTTTGTTTGTAATAATCAGACCATTTTCCGTCACCACAAAACCCGTGCCACCGGAAATCTGATAATCCTTAGAGCCAACAACAAAACTCTCTAGCAAATTTGCATCTTTAGTAACGCGGATAGAAACTACTGAAGGAGTAATTTTTTCAATCGCATTTATCATCTCCGACTGCTCAATATAAACATTTTTCTGCACAACCGGAACATTTTCGTTCTGATATTGAAAAAGCTTCACGCTCAATGCACCGCCAGCAAGACCGCTCGACAAACTAAGCAGAAAAACTCCCCAGAAAAATTTATACATTCGCATAGGCAAAACTCTACCCTTATTTAAAAAAATTGCAATTTACATTTCGGCAATTCCCCTTGCAGTTCAGAGACAAAACCTCGAAAATAACTGCAGCTTTTGCAGAGTCCGCTTTAAAACCTAACTTTAGAACTATGAGTTATATCCAGCAGGTAGACCCGGAAATCTACGGCGCTATTGAACGTGAAAAAGTACGCCAGGCCGAAGGCATCGAGCTAATTCCATCTGAAAACTACACTTCCGAAGCAGTCATGGAGGCCTGCGGATCAATTTTGACCAACAAATATTCTGAAGGATATCCCGGCAAACGCTATTATGGCGGCCAGGAAAACATCGACTACATTGAAAATCTTGCCATCTCCCGTGCCAAAGAGCTTTTCGGCGCCGAACATGTAAATGTCCAACCCTACTCCGGATCCCCAGCGAACACCGCAATCTATTTTGCCCTGCTGGAATTTGGCGATACAGTCATGGGTCTAAAGCTTGATCATGGCGGCCATATTACCCACGGTCTGCCGATCTCATTTTCCGGCCGCGCCTACAACTTCGTCCAATTCGGCGTAAACATTGAAACCGGCCGCCTCGACATGGAAGAAGTCCGCCGCCTCGCTCACGAACACAAACCAAAAATGATCGTCGCCGGCTTCACCGCCTATCCTCGCGACATTGACTGGAAAGAATTCAAAAAAATCGCCGACGAAGTCGGAGCCATCACCATGGCCGACATTTCGCACACCGCAGGACTAATTGCTGGCGGCGTCCTCGAAAATCCAGTTCCACATTTTGATGTCGTGATGTCCACAACCCACAAAACTATGCGCGGTCCTCGTGGCGCAATCATAATGTGCAAGGAAAAATTCGCCAAAGATATCGATCGCGCCGTCTTCCCTGGTCTCCAGGGCGGCCCGCACGAACACGCCATCGCCGGCAAAGCGATCGCCTTTCTCGAAGCACTCAAACCTTCATTCAAAGAATACGCCATGCAGGTAAAAAAGAATGCACACCATCTCGCCGAAGAACTCAAAAAACGGGGCTTCAAACTCGTTTCCGACGGTACGGACACTCACCTAATTCTCGTCGACCTTACGAATAAAAATGTTCCCGGCAAAAAAGCCCAGGAAGCTTTGGATAAAGTTGGTATCACTCTCAATAAGAACACAGTTCCCGGCGATACCAGATCGCCAATGGATCCATCCGGAATTCGTCTTGGTACCCCAGCGGTAACCACTCGTGGAATGAAAGAACCCGAGATGGAAAAGATCGCCGAATTTATCGAACGAGCTATAAATAACGTCGACGACGAAGCAACTCTCACTCAGATCAAGCATGAAGTTGCCGAGATGTGCAAACCATTCCCGGTGCCAGGAATAAAAATTTAAAAATGATTCCACCAGACATTTTTGGATATTTAGGAGGATTTCTCGTCACCGTATCCTTAATTCCTCAAGTGATAAAAACCTGGAAAACAAAACTGACCAGAGATTTGTCACTATCCCGCTACATCATGTATGTAATCGGGATTATTTTCTGGACAATTTACGGTGTACTTATAGAAAATGGCCCAGTAACTATTATGAATGGCATAAGCTTATTTATTGCCAGTTCAATTCTATATATGAAAATCAAATATAAATAGCTTTAATCGATGCCAAAAAGCACCAGTACATAAGAAACAAAAGCAGAAAACAATGCAGTACCAAAAGCAAAAGTTTTGGAAAAACTTATTTTTATTTTTTCTCTATTCAAAAATAAATAATCAACACGTTCAGTAAGGTGAGTAATCTGCTCTGTATTTTTATCTATTTTAACCTCCAGTTTTTCCATTTTATTATTCGCATCTTCAAACTTTTTGTCGATCTCATTAAATCTCCTGTCCATATCCGTTTTAAGATCACGGATTAAATCATACAGCATCCAATTTGGTACTACTCGTATATTCATATCATTATTCATTTTAAGGTAATTAAAGGATAACCCTTAAACCTTAACAGTCAAAGATTAAATTTTCTTAAAATATTTCTAAAATTTTTCTGCCACAACTAAACCCGCTTCACCACCATTATCGTAATATCATCCATCTGCTTATACCCGGCAGCAAAATCTTTTGTATCTTTCAGGATTTTCTCCTCAATCTCCGCGGCTGTCTTCAAGGTTTGGCCCGCCTCAGTCGCACAAGCGACCAACCTTTCGATTCCAAAAATCTCATCATCATTTCTCCAGGATTCCGGAATACCATCACTGTAAACGACAACAAAATCTCCTGGCTGAAGATCGACGCTTTCCAGTTTAATATGTTTGGAAACATCCGGCAGCATCCCCAGCGCAATTCCGCCCGCCGGCTTCAAAACCGCCTTCTTCTCAGCCGCAACATAATGAATCAACTGCTCATGCCCGGCACTGACATAATTCAAAGTTTTAAGTCGCGCATTCCATTCCAATAAACACAAAGTCAAAAACATTGTCGGCATCGTTTTCGCTTTAAGCACCCGATTCACATCGATCATCACTTTTTGCAAATCCTCCTGAAAGCCATAACCAAAGAAAAGCGCACTCGCAATCGAACTCACTATTCCCGCAGGCACACCATGACCGGTCACATCACCTAAATACATCAACAAGCGCTCATCATTTACCTTCAAGAAATCATAAATATCACCTCCAATTTCTTCCGCCGGAACCAGTCGCGCAGAAATATCCAGATCCGCAACTTTCGGAATCTGATCATCATCCGGAATTAGCAAATCCTGAATTTCCGCTGCCAGTTCCAATTCTCGGGTCACACGCTCCTGATAAACTTTCGCCTCCATGCTCGCCTCAAGATCGCTGGCCATTTTGTTAAAAGCCTCACCAAGATAACCAATCTCATCCTGAGTTTTAATATCCACACGACTCTTAAAGTCGCCACGAGAAATATTTTCCGCACCGCCAACCAGCTGCAAAACCGGTTTCGTAATCTGCGCCGACATAAATAATGAAAGCAAAATTCCCAGCATTACACCAAACAGCGCGAGATAAATAATCCGCTCCATCATAATCGCCACACGCTCATCCAGATTGTGATAATCCAAAGAATAAATAACCGAAAATCGCTCATCCGTCGGCACAATAAAATAATCAATCAAAGTACCCACCTCAAATCTCTCCACCGTCTGCTCCAACGCATCAACAAAGCTTCCGTCAGGCTTTAGATAAAAGATCCGCCCATCAACAGTCTTTATCGCCACATTTTCCGATTTCAGTTCCTTCAAAACCTCTGCAGAGACTTTTCTTTCACCACTTGCTGATTTATCTTTATCCGTCAAAGAATCGTAATAAATCTGCCCATTGTAATCCACAACCGAAAGGCCCTTCACATCATCATTTTTTTCCAGAATCTCCCGCACCTCACGATTGAAGAATACGAAGCCATTTTCCGCCAAATAAAGATCGTAAAAATAAATCACATCCGAAGCGGTAATTCGCCCGAAGGCCAAAGAGTTTGAGTAAATATCCTCAGCGATCTCCGTTTTCTTTTCATTGATAAAAAACCAGGCCGCAAGTGCGAACACCACCAGAATCAAGGTGGAAATTGCCAGAACTAATTTGCTGCGGATTGAGATTTTCATTTCACGATTATGTCATCAAAATAAATAAATCCGTCCAGTCGTGGCTCATAAGAAAATTTATTGCTAAAACTCATCACAATATCGTATTCCAGCAAAGGAACACCAAAAACATCATCTTCCACTACCACTTTCATCAAATTTTGAAGCATATCGCGGCGTTTTTCGAGATTCATCTCAACCGAACTCGCATCGATCAAAGCGTCAACTTCGGGATTTGAATATCCCCCGGCGTTAAAATCCGCACCGGTCCTAATCACAATATTGAAAAAATCATTGCTATCACCCAGGTCTGCCCGAAAACCAAAAAAGTAGATATCCCCTTTCCCGTTTTTCAAACTCTCCTCCATATCCGCACCTTCCAGATAAGAAACGACCAGATTAAGCCCAATCGCATCGAGCTGCTTTCGCAGATATTCGCCAAGATACTCCTGGCCTTTGTACAAATGAAAAGTAACAGTTTTGCCTTTCAGCCCATTTTCCTCAAGAATTTTCGTCGCCTTCTCAAAATCAAATCTATGCGAAGAAATCTTTGGATTATAGCCAAACACTCCCGGGCTAACAAACTGATTGATACCATGAACATAAGCATTCATCTCAAAAAATTTCTGATCCACAGCCAGGGAAATCGCCCGGCGCAAATTCACATCCGACAGTTTTCCTAAATTAAAAAGCAAAAACTGCACCTCTAAACTCGGCACAGTCACTACCTCAAAATCGCGTTTTTTCACCTCTTCAATTCCATCAAATGGCACAAAAGCCAGAAAATCCGATTTGCCATGAAGAAAATCCGAAACCCGCCCGGATTTATCGACATAAGGGGTCATCTCCACTTTTTTAAATTTCGGCTTTGCACCCCAATAATTTTCATTAGCAACAAAAGTCATTTTTTCGTGCTGAACCCATTCGGAAAACTTGTATGGGCCAGTGCCAACCGGCTCAGTCACCGCCTTCGTACTATCCTCGGATGGAATCATAAAAACATAGGAAAGTCTTTGGAGCAAAAGCGGATCCGGTTTCTCCGTTGTAATTTTCAAAGTCAAATCATCTACGATGGAGATTTCTTTGATCGAAGCCATCATATCCTTCAGCTCCGAAGGTTCGTAAGATTTCGCCCGCTCAATACTCGCCGCCGCATCTTTTGAATTAAAATCCGAACCGTCGTGAAACTTCACACCCGGTCGCAGATTAAATTCCCAAGTCAGCTCATCGAGCATTCCCCAGGAAATCGCCAAATTCGGCCGCATCTGAAAATTTTTGTCCAACTTCACCAAAGGCTCATAAATATTTACCGTTCTTTGCCGAACTGCCGTTTCCGAATCCGTTGGATCGATCGTCAAAGGCTCTTCGGGATAAGCTACGCGCAAAAGTTCCGCATGTTTTACACCATATTCATCAGTCTTTTCCGGCAAAAAATCAACCAAGAAAAGCTTGAAAATAGTAAAACCAAAAATTGCCGCAAAAACCGCGTAAAATCCGTATTTAATTATCTTTGACATCTGGGTATTAATAAATCCTTATATTTTACCAGAAAAAGGCCGATTTTACCAGCCTTATGTCTCACAAGAAAGCGTAAAATAGTAAAATTATTTTACTATTTTACTATTCAGATCTTAGATAGCGTCTCCCTTAAGCTCTTTTGCAGGCTCAAATCCCCCATTTTTACCGCCAAATCCAGCATTTTTTGATAATTGTATTTCTGCCTCTTCGCATCATCAAGCGTCTTCACTCCGGCAACTTTATCCTGAAGCTGATTAAATTGCTTCGCATAATCATTGTGATTCACCGCCTTCAAAAGATCACTGTCGCCAGTTTGCTGAGCGTAATATCGCGCCTTTGTAAAATCCCCCGATTTCATATAATAAATCGCCGAATTATGATTTGCATCCCTCAAAAATCGCTTATCATTAAGTTTTCCCAAAAAGAAAACAGCCGTCGAAAAATCATTCGCCTTCATTGCCCCAACACCAATATTTTGATAGGCAATTTCCAGATTTTTCGCCACCAACTCCTTATGACTACTGATGCTATATGCCAATTGGGCGCTTTTCACCATCACCCGGTCAGAAATCACCTGAAGATCTTCGCGAAAATCCGCTAAATCCAGCAAATTTGTTGAAATGATTTCCGTCACCGGCAACACTTCACAATCCTCTTTATAATGAGCAAACTCGCCATTGGTACATTCAATATCAATACCATTGAAATGCAGACAAACATGTTCCGGCAAAAGTTTGATTTTCAAATCCGAAATATCAAATTTCAATCCATAAAGATAAATGTATAAAGTCACAATCTGATTACAATCCCCTTCCATCTTCGCCACGTTTGGATCCCGCAGCAATTTGCCGAAACTCGCTGTTTTGATGTAGTGATAATATTTCCCCGGCTTCAAAAAATGCATAATTTGATAAATATAGAGAATCTTCTCCGCATAAACTTCCAAAAACTCATGGCCGGAAAGCTCCACCTCTTTTTTCGCCTGATCAACTGAAACCAATTTTTCTGCAATTTCCTGTTCCAATTTCGCCTTAATCGCTCCAATATCTTCATACATTTTACGACGCACTTTTTTCGACAAATAAGTATAGCCTTTGAATTTTTTCTCCAGCCACACATTTACTACAATCAGATTTTCCTGCATTAAAGAAAGCAGTTTTCCCCGAATAGTCGCAATATTGTCTGTCGACTTAATCCCCTGAAAAAACTTATCAGTTTTTCGCTCAAAAGAGCTTACATAAGAGGAAAACAACCCAAAAAACCATTTTAAAAATCTCACTATAATCTTGTTAAACTCAAATAATTATACCATAAAAGATCTCTATAAACTACGCTTAGAATTTGGAAAGCCGCTTGCCTTACCTTAAAATAGACACAATTTCTCACAAAAAAACTATGAAAAAACTCACCATTTCACTGCTTGGCGCTTTTTTAATTTCCCTGATTCCCTCCGCCACGGCAAATGCCGTTTTTGAGTTCACAGATGTCAAAAACAATCCTTATGAATCAAGCATCTACCTTCTATATGATATCGCTGTAATCGACGGAAATCCAGATGGCAGCTTTGCACCAAAACGTACACTAAACCGCGCAGAATTTGCAAAAATCATGGTAAATTTTGTTTACTTTGAAGAAATCGAGCAACCAACCGAAAAATGCTTTGAAGATGTTCCGCTCGACGCCTGGTATGCACCATATGTCTGCAAAGCAAAAGAACTTGGAATTGTAAAAGGCGACAAAGGTGAAGGCAAAATCTACCGCCCAGCCGCCACTCTTAATTTGGCCGAATGTTTAGCCGCTTTATCCAACGCCTTTGAATGGTATCCATATTCTCCTGCGGCCGGCGAACAATGGTTTGATCCGCTTTACGCACGTGCCCAGGAGTTAAATGTTCTCGACCAAAATTTTGCCGTCACCTCCAGCCCCACACGCGAAATCTTCTCAGACATTGCGGCACGTTCAGTTGTCGTCTACGACATGTACCTAGACAAGTTCACAGGCTACGATGACTATTTCGATTATTATGATCTTTTAGCCGGAAACTTCACCAGCGATCAGGAAGAAAAAATTGAAGAAATTCAGGATGAATTAGTTAATTCCGAAACTGACACCACCAGCTACACTGATAAAGACGAGGAAAATTACATTAAACTGGTGACTTACGAAATCAACGAAGACGATACTCTTGGGACAGCAAACAAGGGTAAAAATGTTCCATCTCAATATCAAAGCTGGCAAAGTGACACAGAAAAACATCAGGAAATATGGGCGTATTTTTCAAAACTTTTTCCCCGCCGTTACCGTGAACACCTCACTCAATTTGAAATCTACAGCGACGGCGAATATGAAACCTTGGGCTACATGGATCATAGCGACAACGTCCCAAATGAATGGAAACTAAAAATCGATATCGTCGACTCCTATCGCGAGGAATTCCCAGCCTCTGATTTCCAATTTACTCTTATTCACGAATTTGCTCACCTTTTAAATTTCGCGCCAGATCAGTTTGACCATTATGAAGATATGTACGCCGCAAGCATGAAAGATAACACCTCACAGGAATTCAACGATATCTATACAAAACGCTTTAACGAATGCTGGCCAAACTTCTTTTTCTACGAAGGTTGTACACTCAATGGTTCATATCTAAACACTTTCTTCAACAAATTCTGGGATGAAGATCTCTATAATGAATGGATCGACATCCTCTATCTCAATGAAAATGCAAAAGTAACGGCTTTAACTGACCTCTACTATGAAAACACCGACCGCTTTGTCGGCGAATATGCCGCCTCCGCGCCGGAAGAAGATTTTGCCGATACATTTGCCACTTTCGTCATCAGCGAAAAACCGAGTGGCAACAAAGAAAAGGACCAGAAGGTTAAATTTTTCTACGACTATGAAGAATTGGTAAAGTTAAAAAATATTGTGACAAGCAGACTATAGTCCTAATCGATTTCGTAAAATAGTAAAAATGTAAAAAGTTTTTACTATTTTACGTTTCAGAAAAAAATTACTTACTTCCTTTACCTTCTCGTTTAAGTACAGCCAAAAACGCCTCCTGCGGAATCTCCACCTTACCCATCATCTTCATACGTTTTTTACCAGCTTTCTGCTTTTTCAAAAGTTTGTTTTTTCGGGAAACATCTCCGCCATAAAGGCCCGCCGTTACATCTTTTCGGAAAGCCGAAATCGTCTCTCTCGCCACCACACGGCTACCAACTGACGCCTGAATCGCAATCACGAAATTTGCCCGCGGAATTAACTCTTTCAAACGGGAAGTCAGATCGCGTCCAACATAAAAAGCATTATCTCTATGCACAATCAAAGAAAGTGCATCCACTTTTTCACCGGCAACCAAAATATCCAGCTTCACAAGATCGCCTTCGCGATAATCCAGATATTCGTAATTCATCGAAGCATAGCCACTCGTCATACTCTTTAGCTGATCATAAAAGTCGATAACAATCGAAGCGAGCGGCAGTTCAAAAATCATCAAAACGCGATTTGTATCAAGAAACTGCATATTTTTTGAAACACCACGTTTTTCTGAACACAAAGTCATCACCGCCCCTACATGATCTTTTGGTACCAAAATTTCCACCTTCACCCAAGGCTCTTTAATTGCCTCAATAAGAGTAGGATCAGGCAGATCAGCCGGACTGGAAATCATTTTTTCTTCGCCATGCTTATCAACAACAATATAAGAAACCGACGGGGCCGTAACAATCAAATCCAGATCATAATCAAGCTCCACACGTTCCTGGACAAATTCCATATGCAAAACCCCCAAAAATCCGCATCAAAAAACATGCCCCAGAGCACCTGAAATTGCCG
>SXGR01073785.1_pt1 | contig 41824 bp, 45 predicted proteins | sample 3174711 | NCBI WGS metagenome assembly SXGR01 (sample SAMN11356860, study PRJNA531348) | freshwater metagenome | isolation source: freshwater sample F1-60 | place: China: Fuxian Lake, Yuxi | collected 2017-12-25
CCTCCCTCTCCGCCAATAAAAAAGGCCCGCCAGGGCCTTTTTTATTGGCGGAGAGGGAGGGACGAGGAGAAGCCTTCATGGTTCGACAAAACGGTAGGACGGCCGTTTTGGACGTTGCGAACGCCAAGGATGGCGCGAGTCAATCCCTCATCCAGTCTCCGAAAAGCTCTCTTCTCTTTCTTTCTATTTTTCCCTTGCACAAATAGCCACCACCGGTTTCTCTCAAACTTCATCTAGAGACTGGCCACGCCTTCATGAAACTCCGCCAAATCGCCCTCGCCGCCACCCACCTCGAACCGATCCGTTCAAACCTTCTAACTCTTCTCGGCCTCACTTCGGACTTCGCCGACCCGGGCGTCGGAGAGTTCGGCCTTCACAACACCGTTCAAACCATCGGCAACACCTACCTCGAGGTCGTCGCTCCAAATCGACCCGACACCGCCGCCGGTCGAACCCTCGCCTCCCGCGGCGAACCTCTCTGCGGCTATATGGTCCTTTTCCAGGTGAACGACTTTGCGGCCTTCGATGTCCGACTCAACCAACAAAAGCTGCGTAAGGTCTGGCAAATCAATCGCCCTGAAGTATGCGCCGCACATGTGCACCCCAAAGACATCAGCGGCGCGATCGTTTCCTTCGACGAGATGCGGCCTGCAGACGAGTGGATCTGGGCAGGTCCAGGCTGGCGTGAGCGCAGAGCCCGCCACGCCACATCGATCGTCGGCTGCGAAGTAGGCGCGGTTGATCCAGATGCACTCTGTCGTCGTTGGGCCGAAGTGCTTGACGTCGTTCCACGCAAAAACACACTACAGCTCGACGGCAATACCTACGTGTCTTTCACCGAAGCGAATCGTGATGGCGTGCAGAAAGCGATCATCGCTACGCCTACCCCGGACAACATGAACGAGCGAGCCGCGGCGCTGGGCTTGGGCGCCGTATTGAATTTCGTTGCGGAGATGTAATCGACACTGCTGCTCAGTCAAACCGTTCCACCTCCGGCTGCCGGGATGATCCGGCGTACCTGCAATTCCTGCAGCCAATGACAAAAGCTCTCTTCGGTGTTCATGGCCATGTTGAACCCCGCTTGCCGGATCTTCACGGTGCTGACGTAGGTTGGCGCTGGCGGTGTCGTTGCCCCATAGGCAAAACACATATCGGCGTAGTGGTGTGATTCACCCAAAAGATCCGCGAGTGGAATTTGCCTCAACCCATGGCGACTCACGATACGATTCCACACGTCAGCATGGTCTGGAATGTAGGTGGATAAGCGAAGTGATTCATCAGGTCCAGGCTCGACACCTAACGTCCGCGCAATCGCAGGCCACATATCACGAAAGCTGAAGACCTCGCCGTTAGTCAGATTAAAGGTCTCACAAGCAGCAGCTGGTGCTTCTGCAGCCCACCGCAAAGCGCCGGCTACGATTCGAGTATCAACGGCCTCCCACACCCAGTTCGCGCCGCCGGGAAACGAGAAGGGGAGATTTAGTGTTTTGCGAATTGCCCCATAGACACCGATCACTGGCGGCAAGTTCATCACCACGCCGTGGTTTGGACCAACGATGAGTTGTGGACGGAAGATCGTGAAAGGGATGCCATCGTTTTTTTGCATCTCTCGAACGTAGTCTTCGTGCAGCCAATAGAAGTTGGGATGTTCGACGCGAGCCTGACTTTCCCGCGCAGGGATTCGGAGCGGTCGCACATGTCCGCCGTAGGCCTTGGTACCTTGCAGGATCGAGATGTGTTTAAGCGAAGCTGCGTGACGCAGCGGATCCAGCAAATTCCTGAGCATCTGCGCGTTGGTTTGAATCTGCATGGGGTCTGTCCATCCCTGAATCAGCCCAGGTAACTCATAGACTGCGGTATACACCACATGGGTGACCCGCTTCAGTGACTCAGCCGTTACACGGCAGGCCGAGGCATCCTGTAAATCCAACGGAAGATGTGTATAGCGGTGTCCTTCAAGGAGCTCCGGTCTTCTTCGCGAGACGGCGATGACTTCCCAACCGGCAGCTGCAAATTCAATGACCGCCGCTGTGCCTACCAATCCACTCGCTCCGGCGATGAGTACCGTTCCGGTCATGGTCCGATGTCCTGCGTGAATCGATGAGAGGTGATCATTATTGACGAGGGAACAGAGACTCGCTACGTCACATGTCCCTGCACACAGCGCTTTTCATCAGCGCCCCGATTCCGTTCAATGTACGTCCATCTGAGAGGAACTCATGAGGATGTTGCATGAAGCGAATCACACTGGCCCCCGTGGCTCTGGTTCTTGGATTCAGTCTGATGTCGGCCCAAGCCGATGTGACCATCCAGGAGAACGTTCGGGTCGAGGGCAAGGGCCTGATGGCCATGGCGAGCATGACGATTGACTCGACCACCTATATTTTCGGCAATAAAGCCAGGATCGACAACAACGTCAGCAACACTTCGGGGCTGGTGCGCATGTTTGGTGGGGCAGGACCATCGGGTCAGATCGTGCGCCTAGACCAGGACATGTTGTACGAACTTAATCTGAAGAAGAAACGTTATCGCCAGGTGTCTCTTGCGGAACAATGAGCGGAAATGCAAAAACGCCATGGCGCAAGCAGAAGAGGGGCAGGCTGCTCAATCCGAAGCCATGATGGGTATGGATGACAGCGAATGTGAATGGTCTGAACCACGCGCCGAAGTACAACGCACTGGTGAAAAGGCGACAGTGGCCGGGCTGCCTACAGAGCGCGTGAAAGTCACAGCCACACAAACCTGCAAAGACCGCAAGACCAACAGTTCCTGCGATTTTTCCTTGGTGCTGGATCAGTGGATGACACCGCGATTCGACGCCAAGGAGGAAACGATGGCGTATTACCTCAGTTATGCAGAGAAGATGGGCGTGTCCGGCACAGGCTCTGCGGATTTCGCGCAACGCGCTTAGCAGAGCTTCGGACGCTACAAGGGCATCTGGGAGAAGATTAGTAAAGAAATGCAGGGCATTCAGGGTTATCCGCTGAAATCCGCCTTCGCATTGGGCTTTGGTGGGCCCCAATGTGCGAGCGCTTCTACCGCACAACAAAATGCCAGTGGCCCAAGTGCGGGTAATCCGCTCGGGCAGTTGGGTGGTCAGCTCGGTGGGTTGTTCGGTGGCAAGAAAAAGCAGGAACAAGCTGCGCCCGCTGCAGCGCCTGTAGAGGTGCAAATGGCGAACGGACTCGTGCCGATGATGGTCGTTTCATCGGAAATGAAGTCGTTTAATCAAAACCGTGTAGATGCCGCACTCTTTGAGGTTCCTGCCGGGTTCAAGCAACAAAAATAAACTGGAACGGATGTTTGTGGCCTGCCGTCGACTCTGGTTCGGCGGCTCCGCCCCTCATTGACTACGCAGCGACGACGTTGAATACCACCGAACTTTTCCTCATCGCGATGTGCCTCATCTTCGCCGTACCTTACCTTATCTGGCGATTGGGTCGAACAGACTATTGGGCGCCGCTCGTCGTTGTGCAGATTGTGACGGGGATCGTGCTCGGACCGGGTGTGGTGGGTGCCGCTTATCCGGAGTACTACCAGCTTGTCTTTCGACCTGAGGTGGTACAGGGACTGAACGGCGTCGCCTGGTGGGCAGTGATGCTGTTCGTCTTTATAGCTGGGGTGGAGCTCGACCTTGCAGAAGCTTGGCGGCACCGCGGAGAAACGTTGATCACAGCGGGCTCTGCAATGATCGTACCGCTCTTGCTCGGAGCCGCGGCAGCAGGCCTGCTGGTAGTGAACGATGCGCTCCCTTGGGTAGGAGAGAGCTCACAACCCTGGCAATTCATTGCCGGGCTTGGAATGGCGTGTACGGTCACCGCGTTGCCGATTCTTATCCTTCTCATGGAGAAGCTCGAAATCCTTCAAGCACCACTTGGACAACGAATCCTGCGTTACGCCAGTGTCGATGACGTGGTCATTTGGGGTGTGCTGGCGTTGATCCTCACGGATTGGCAGCGAATCGGTCGCCAGGTTGTGTTTGTTGTCTTGTTTTCCGTATTGGCGTTCGGGATGCGGCGGCTGATGGCATTCCTGGCGGAACGAGATCGGTGGTATGTGGCGCTGGTTTGGCTCGCAGCGGTGTCATTTGCCGCGCACTGGGCCGGTCTGCACTTTATGGTCGGTGCGTTTCTCGCGGGCGCAGTGATGGAAGTCCGCTGGTTTGGTCTTGAACGGTTGGATCAACTCCGCCACCACGTGGTCTTAGTTCTGATGCCGGTGTTCTTTCTGAGCACGGGCCTGTGCACGACGTGGGAATCGGGCGGTGTTGTGGTGTTCGCAGCGGCGCTGTTGTTACTCGTAGCTGCCGATGTTGGCACGGCTGCCTTCACTCACTCGTAAAGTGGCGGGGAGCGTGCGCGCTACTTCCTGAATCAATCGCGTTGGCTACATCCTCGACTTGCCAGGTTCGAGGGCAAATGGCTTTGGCCACGTAAGCGGCAGATCGGTCAGTGTTCCGGGCTCCCTGGCAGTCACGGCACAGGCCAGCACCGCACGCAGAATCGCCATCTGTGAACCTGAGTCGAAAGGGGCACCAAAGGCATTACCCATTGGGAAGTTCACGAACACGCTGCGTGGCGGCCGTACTTGTTGGGTGAGGTCACGTCCGGTCGAAAGGCAAACCGTAGGAATTCCGGCTTCTTCTACCACTCGGCATACCAGACCCACGGTCTGGTGATCGAGGGGTCAGGCAGGTACTGCAATGAGCAAGTCGACGCCATCCCGCTTGAGTTCGTCTGCGAACGCAGGGCCGGACTCGGTGAGCACCTTGCTGCGGTTGTAAATGCGGCCCATAAAGCCGCTCCAGAAACGCGGCGCGAGACTGCCGATTTCGCCGCTTGATGCCAGTTCGCGCAAACGATCAATGGGGAACTGGCAATTAATGTCCTGGTCGGCGTCCCGATGGTCGTAGTAGCTGTCATGAATCTGAAAATCTGTTGATCCCGCTGTGACCGGAATGGCGTCCAGGCGGTGATCATTACGCGCCATGGGATCGAAGGCCGGCATGTTGCAGAGGGAGATGCCGCCGGAGGTAAGCATCGTGACCCGGCACTGAGAGAGCGGCCGAGTCAGTGAGGTCCATGGCGCATCGGTGTTGATTGTCCACTGATAAGGCGGGTGACCCATGGATCCATAGTGTTTGGCGAGACCTTCGACGTACGCGATAGGCCCGGTGGTTGTCGTGGTCATCGGTTCTTCCCTCAGCGTGGTAACACGACTAACCATCGCATGGCTTTTCGAATCAAGCAATTTGTTATCTGGAATGGTCAATAATGGGGTGGCCGCTCGTCGTCCGGCTGTTTGGAATCCCCAGGGAGACTTAGCAGTACGTGATCGCGCAATGCTTTGAGTTCACGCCGCAGCTGATCTATGGCGTTCTGTTGTTTCACGATGGCGTCATTGAGCGCAGCGATGGTGTCGTCCTGGAAAGCCGTGCGCATCTCCAGTTCCGTGAGGCGTTCTTCGCTCATCACACCTCCTCAAGACGCAGGGATTTTGAATACACATAGCGAATTGCCAGATAAAGAAGAAGGCCGGTAGGTCCTAGCATAAACGTGAGGATTAGGCAGGGAACGAGCCAGAGGTGAGGTACGTTGCTTCGCGACGCATCTCGAGCTTCCCAGGCGCCCACGAACAGGTCGAACACCAAATAGTGAAGCCAGCCGATCAACATGAAGCTGGGGTTTGAGAAAGCCGCAGACAGAGATGCCAAGCTGCCCATATCGGCACCCGAACCGGAGGACGCGGAAGTGAGAATTCCGCTGACATAGGCGACCCCCAGGATCGCCGGATAAACAAGCGAGTGCACGAGGTTCTTCGTGATCGCTGCCCGTGGCGCGACGATCAAGAGCAGCCAGGCGGGTATCACAGACAAATTTGCGAGCGTAAACAACGTATCAAGACTCATCGACCGCTCCGAGAGAAATTCAGCGATCGGACGATAACGCGAAGGCGGGTGTGTGCCCAGCGAACGCGGGTCATTGTGTGCGGCTTCCCCAAAGGTGTGCATTTGAAGCAGAAATACTTCGATTGAGTTGATATCCCCACTCCTCTTGCACGGCGAGTTTCACTAACATGGCGGAAGGGTAAGTTGTCTGACGCGTATTTGAGTCGCCTGCCTGCTGTACATCCGGGCCGCTCCGATCCGCGCTCTCTTCGCATGTTTTTCAACAACCCGGACCCTCGTGCGATCTGCCGAACAACATTGCGGCAGTGCCTGGGGAACACAATGAAGGAGATTCCAAGGCTCATGAGATACGAAGCGCCTACAACTACAAAGGACGCGGTCGCGCTGCTGTCCAAGACGAAAGGCAAGGGCCAGGTGCTCGCCGGAGGATCGGACCTGTTGGTACGTCTGAAAGGCGGGTTCGTCGAACCCGAAGTGATCGTCGATATCAAACGAATTCCGGCCATGCAGGCCGTGAGCAAAACAGCGAGCGGTTTCAAGATCGGCGCCGCCGTGTCATGTGCACAACTTGGCGAAAACAGCGCTTTGAAGAAGGCCTGGCCAGGTGTCGTTGAAGCCGCCAATCTCATTGGTTCGGATCAAATTCAGAGTCGTTGCACGGTTGTTGGCAACCTCTGCAACGCTTCACCGGCGGCGGACAGTGTGCCGGCCATGGTGGCGGCGAAAGCCAAAGCAGTTGTTGTCGGACCAAAGGGTAAACGAACGGTGCCTGTTGAAGATGTTGTCGCAGGGCCAGGTAAAACAACGCTTAAGGCGGGCGAGTTGATCGAATCCATCACCCTGCCTGCGCGCAAGGGTAAGTCGGGCGATGCGTATCTTCGTTTCATTCCGCGAACCGAAATGGACATCGCAGTGTGTTCCGCCGGTGTCAGCCTCACGCTCGGTAAAGGTGGAGTGGTCGCGGAAGCGCGTGTTGCACTCGGCGCTGTTGCGCCTACCGTAGTGCTCGTACCCGCAGCAGCCAAGGCCATCATCGGCACGAAGCTGGATGATGATGCGCTCGCAGCGATGGCAGCAGCGTGTGAGGCCGCCTGCAACCCCATCGATGACAAACGCGGTACGGTGGAATTCAGAACAGAAGTGGCGGGTGTGTTGGCCAAGAGAGCCGCAAAGATCGCCTATCAGCGAGCAGGGGGTTAACAACAATGTCCGGAGTTCATGTTTCTACGACGATCAACGGCGATGCAGTCGAGTTCGTCTGTCAGCCCGGCGAAGTGTTGCTTGACGTGCTGCGTAACCGTGTCGGTTTGACCGGCGCAAAAGAAGGTTGTGGTACCGGTGATTGTGGCGCCTGCAGCGTCACCGTTGACGGTCGATTGGTGTGCGCGTGCCTGGTGCTCGGTGCTGAAGTTGAAGGCCGTGCGGTTAACACCGTCGAAGGGATGGCTAACGGCAACCAGCTGCACCCGTTGCAACAAAAGTTCATAGAACATGCCGCGCTGCAGTGCGGGATCTGCACCCCGGGGTTCCTCGTGGCTGCAAAAGCGCTGTTGGACCGGAACAGTGATCCGACAGAAGAGCAGATTCGTTATGCGTTGGCGGGCAACCTCTGTCGTTGCACAGGCTATGACAAGATCGTGCGCGCCGTGCAAGCTGCCGCCAAGGACCTCGCAGTTGATGCAACTAAGCCCGCCGCGAAGAAAAAAGCAACGAAGAAACCTTCAAAGAAAAGCGCCTAACGCATTGACCGAAATAAGGTACTGACCGGAATAGTTTTCAGGAGAAGCAAGTGAAAGACGACCCGAGCTTTACAAACCAGGCCTTCAAGGTCATCGGTACACGTGTCGCACGCCCCGACGGTATCGACAAGGTCACCGGCCGTGCCCGCTACGGCGCTGACGCATCGGCAGCTGGGCAGTTGGTAGGAATGATTCTGCGTTCCCCGCATGCCCATGCGGAGATTCGCAGCATCGATACCAGCAAGGCGGAAAAAATCGCCGGTGTAAAAGCCATCATCACGTCAGCCGATTTGCCTGACAAGGTGAACGGTAAGCGCGACATGCTCGACATCCTCGAGAACTGCATGGCGCGCGGCCGAGCCCTTTACGACGGGCACGCGGTTGCCGCAGTCGCTGCGATTGATGCCGAAACCGCCAAGAAGGCACTCAAGGCCATCAAGGTGGACTACAAGATCCTGCCGCACGTCACCGATGTTGATGCAGCGATGCAGGACGGTGCGCCTATCGTTCAATCGTGGGTGCGTACCGCCGGTGGGGATGCGAACAAGACGACAAACGTTGCCCAGGTTTCACAGTTTGGCCACGGCAACATCGAAGAAGGTTTTGCCGAAGCCGACGTCATCATCGAGCGCAGCTTTAAGACTGAACAAACCCACCAGGGTTATATCGAACCGCACGCGTGTCTCGCGAGTGTCGGACCGGATGGTAGCGGTGAGCTCTGGGTCACGACCCAAGGTCACTACACCTTCCGCACCCAGTGTGCCCAGTTACTTGGCATGGACATCGCCAAACTGAAGGTCACGTCCTCGGAGATCGGTGGTGGTTTTGGTGGCAAAACCCACGTGTGGATGGAGCCCGTTGCGTTGGCGCTCTCCCGCAAGGCCAATCGCCCGGTAAAGCTGGTGCTGACCCGCGAAGAAGTCTTCCGCGGAACGGGTCCAACGTGTTCAACCTCGATGGATATCAAGGTTGGTGCCAAGCGTGATGGTCGCATCACGGCTGCGCTGGCTGTGCTGCGTTATCAGGATGGTGCTTTCCCCGGAATCTGGGGGATGCTTGGTGGCATGACCGCTTGGGCGTGTTACGACCTGCCGAACGTCAAAGCCATCGCTTATGACGTTCTCGTCAATCGCCCTAAAGTTGCGGCCTACCGTGCACCATCTGCACCGATGGCAGCCTTTGGTGTCGAGAGCACCATGGACCTCGTCGCGCAAGCCATCGATATGGATCCGGTGGAGTTCCGTCTGCTCAACGCGGCCAAAGAAGGCACGCGCGCCTCCTACGGGCCAACCTATGGACCCATCGGCATTCGCGCCACCCTCGAAGCAGTCAAAAACCATCCGCAGATGAAAGCCAAACTCGGCCCCAATCAGGGTCGTGGTATGGCCTGTGGTTTCTGGTTCAACTTCGGTGGCCAAACCTGTTCAACCATCAACATCGGCACCGACGGTACGGTCAACGTATCGGTAGGGACCGTCGACGTAGGTGGTTCACGCGCATCACTCTCAATGATCGCGGCGGAAGAGCTGGGTGTGCCGTACGAGACCGTGAAATGTTCGGTTGCGGATACTGCCACCCTCGGTCATAACGACACCACAGAGGGGAGCCGCGGAACATTCTCGTCAGGTATGGCGATCATTTTCGCAGCACGCAATGCGGTAGGAGAGCTTCGTGCGCGTGCTGCCAAGACCTGGGATGTCCCGGTGGAAGAGGTGGAGTGGAAAGACGGCACCGCCTATCCGATGGGTGACCAGCACCACAACCTGAAACCGTTGTCCCTCAAGGACATAGCAGCCAAATCACCACGAACCGGTGGCCCCATTGCCGGTCACAACGAAACGGTTGCGGATGGTGCGGGCGTGTCTTTCGCCAGCCACATCTGTGATGTTGAAGTGGATCCGGAAACAGGCTCTACCCGCATTCTCCGCTACGCAGTCGTTCAGGATGCTGGCAAGGCGATTCATCCGGACTATGTCGAAGGGCAATTCCAAGGCGCTGCCGCACAGGGCATTGGCTGGGCGCTCAACGAAGAGTACGTGTATGGCAAGGATGGACGTTTGCAAAACGCAGGCTTCCTCGACTACCGCATCCCGGTGTGTTCTGACCTGCCATTCATCGACACCACCATCCTGGAGATTCCGAACCCGGGCCATCCCTATGGCATTCGTGGTGTCGGTGAGACCTCGATCGTTCCGCCACTCGCTGCCATCGGCAATGCCGTGTCGAACGCAGTCGGTGTGCGCATGAACCACGTGCCGATGTCGCCTCCACGGATTCTCAAAGCCATCAAGACGCAACGCGCTGCAGGCTGAGAGCACCGTTTATGCAGGTCGCAGTGACGGGCCTGCTCCGCGCCGCCGTGAATGGTGCAGCTTCGATCTCCGTCGAGGCCGCCACCATTCGCGAACTGCTCAACAAACTCGTTGATCGATATCCGAAATTCGAAGCCTTGCTCGATTCCGATGTCGCGGTCGCCATCAATGGCGAGATATTCCGCGACAACTGGAGCGAGCCGATTCCACGTGATGCAGAAGTGGTGTTGATGCCACGTATCCAAGGCGGATAAGAGACGCATAAGAGGCGGATAACCCGTCTCGTTGTTCGGTACTCTTGCTGACATGCAAGCACACGGGCGTCGGCACGCGCGCTGATCTTCCTGCGAAAGTTGTTTGACCGGGGCACGCTGATGGGCATGTAATGCGGGTCAGTCGGTTAAGTCCGCTTGCAAATCGAACAAGAAACGGAGGAGGGGAAATGCAGCGAATCACTCGCTTGTTCTGCGCTTTGATGCTGATCGTTTTCGGTCTCAGCGCGGGGCAGGCAACTGCTTCTCACGATGATAGTTATGTCGTGACCTGGACAGCGGCGAACAAAGTTGCGTCACCGTTCGACGCACCACCTCCGGCTTTCAGCGATGTCACTTTGCGTCATATCGTGCGTGTCAGCGCAGGCGGTAGCCGACTTCGTGTGTGGCTGACCAACGAATTCGGCAACGCGCCTTTGTTGATCGGTGCAGCTTCCGTCGCTGTCCGCAATGCTGATTATTCAGTAAACGCTGCAAGCCTCCGACAACTGAGTTTTGGCAATGCCACATCCATCGTCATCCCTGCCGGGGCGCGTGTACTCAGTGACTCCGTGAATCTGGGTGTTCACGCGTTCACCGATCTTGCCATCAGCATGTATGTGCCAGCCGGCGGTGCCGTCTCGACTTCACCCGTGAGTTATCACGTGCGTGCGTTGTAGACTTCTTTTCTGGCGTCGGGTAACCAGGTGAATGCGAGTACGCTTGCCGCTGCCACTCCGATCACCGCGTGGTACTTCCTGAGTGGTGTAGACGTGCAGCGCAATGGGCGACTGCCCGTGGTGGCCGCATTTGGTGATTCCATCACCGATGGTGATCAACGCGCCGTGCCCAATGAACCCGTTGATCAGAATGCGCGTTACACCGACTTTCTTGCGAGGCAGCTGAACACCGTCCATGGCAATGGTGGTCGCACGCGCGCAGCAGTGATCAACATTGGCATTTCCGGCAACCAGGTCACCCGCAGCTTCATCGGTGAGAATGCGGTGGGTCGATTTGATACGGAAGTGCTTACCCGAACGGGCGTGACCCATCTTCTCGTTCTCGAAGGTATCAACGGTATCGGCCTGTCGGGTCTTCTAACGGCCATTGGTATCCCGACACCAGCGATCAGTGCTGAATCGATCATCGCAGGACTTCAGCAGATTGCGGCTCAAGCCCGCGCGCGAGCAATCGTGGTGATCGGTGGAACGTTGACACCTTCCGGAGGTAGCGCGCTGCCAGGTTATTCCGGTGCAGATGTGGAAACACGTCGCCAGGCGGTGAACCAATGGATACGCACGAGTCGCGTGTTCGATGCAGTGATCGATTTCGACCGACTGCTCAGAGACCCTGTGGATGCAACACGTATGCAAGCAATACTGACAGCTGATGGCCTGCATCCGAACAGCGAAGGTTATCGTTTGATGGGTGAGGAACTGGCGCGGCTATTTAACCGCGGCTTGTTACGTTGAGCCGCGGCGCTTCATCGACCCTGCAAGGAGACGTCATGCGTAAGTTGATTCGAACTACTTTGATCACTGTGCTGCTGGTGATGATTTCATCGATCGCCCGAGCAGACACGGCAGCCGATGTCACCGCCATCGATGCGCTGTATGCCAATTGGCGAAGCGCAGTTGAACGCGCGGATATTCCGGCCTATGTGGCGGTTCTTGATGCGAATGTGAGGCTTCTGCCCCCAGATGCGGAAGCCATAGTCGGTGCTGCAGGTTACGGAAAATTCCTTGAGCCCGTATTCGCTGCGGCTGACTACCGGATTGAAGTAGTTAGAGCGCCGGTTATCGAAGTGATCGACGACACCGCACTCGCGGAATATGACTACATCATTCACCTCAAACTCAAGAATGCGGACGAGGGTGTTAAGCAAACCGGTGCTTTGACGGCGGAGCGAACCTCCGCCCGGTATATCGACGTATTGCGACGACAGGCAGATGGACGCTGGGCGGTTTATCGCCACGCGTGGCAGAACAAGAGCAAATAGGACTTAGGCAGGTTTCGTCTGAGGGACTATTGGGCCGTTCAAACGGCCCAGGTTTTACGCCGAGCGAACGCGATCAAGGACAACGTCGCAAGCACCGCATGAATCACCATGCCGGCTTTCTGGTCGCCTGCAAGGCTCAAAGAAATGAATAGCCCCGTGTGAAAGATCAGCAGGGTGCCGAGCACCGCAGTGACCACGCGTAGATCACTTCGGTAAGGCCATGCCCAGAGTGACGCACTGGCAATCGCTGCAGCAGCAAAACCGTAGTGCATGGACCACATGCCGCCTTTTCCCGCAGCTGCAATTCCCTCAGGCCCCCCAATCAGTGAAGTCGCCGCCAGGGCTTCAGTGAGAAAGTTCAGGACCAGAATCACAGCGAACAGGATTTTCATCGATGGGGTCTCAACCGTCTGGGAGTGGGTCTACAGGGCGTAGTCAGCGTTTGTCCGCTCGCACAACCATGGTCCCGGACACCAGGTCATGTAAGCAGCGCCGTCGCTTTGTGAAGATCAGCAGCTGATCGATAAATGGCACCAGCGTGACCCAGGGCACGACGATCACAAACAGCAGCGGAAAGAACAGCGCGCGAATGCACACGAGTTTCCAGAAAGGTGCGGGTGCAGGTGAAGTCTGATCCACACTTGCCGACGCCGACACGATCGCAACACTCATGATCTGTTTGCCGAGGGTCTGCCCACGACGCCACAGACCATAACCGTTCAGCAGCGAATAGCTGCCGATGGCGATGAGCAACACCCACACCATCCACATCCTGTTCTGATAGTCCTCGGCGTCTTCCACAACGCCAAACACCATCACTCCGAAGATCGTAAGCGTGGGTACTAAAACGGCGTCGATGGCAGTGGCCACCAAACGAACGAATCGCCCAGCGAGCATTGAATCGTCTGTCATGTCAGTTCTTCACCTGAAATACGAGAAGTGCGTTACCGCCTCGCTGTCGCCCGACGTAGCCATAACCCGCGGTGACGATCAACAAATCATCCGCAATCATCGGACCGTGTGCGTCAAAAGCGCCACCCCGAGTTTCAACGGCATTCACCGCGGAATAGTCTTGCCACGCATCGTGTTTCCAGAGCAGCTCACCATTGCGTGCAGACAGCACTTCAAGATAACCATCGATGCTACCCGCCACCACGATGTCGTTGGCAGTGATGATCGCCGATGAAAAGCCGAAAACACATTCTTCTTCGGGGCAACGGGATTCGCGCGTGTATCGCCAACGCTGCGCGCCGGTTTCGATGTCGAGGGCATAGAGACCCGGTGTGGGTGTGCCTGGGGAGGGGAATCCCTGTACCTCTTTGTCGCTGATCGGCACATACAACAACCCCAGGCTTTCATTCGCGGCCATTCCCCAATGGACGCCGCCGATAATGCCGCCTCTCCCCAAGCGGGTCGTCCACACAGGTGTACCGGTTTCCGGGTCCATCGCGTGCACTTCGGCAGACTTCTGACCTCCGAGCAGAAGCGAGCGACCGGAAGGGGATGTCAGCAGCATCGTCGGCGCCCCGAAGTCCACGTCAGGACCTGTGGGCTCAGCACAGTTCGGGTGGTTCAACGCCTTGATGTTGCAAGCGGCGGTGTATGCATCGTTCGCAGTGTATTGCCTGATCCACACGACTTTTCCGGATTTGGCTTCGACGGCGAAGATGGCATCACTCGTTGTGGTGGTTGGATGCGTGAAATTCTGACCCGTGCCGAAGAACAGCCAATCCCGAACGGGGTCATAACTCGGTGCGCCCCAAACCGCCGCCCCACTCGGTCCATACTCCTGCACAAAGCCGAAGTGGCTGCCGGTGACTTTCGCCTCGGCTTCGATGGTGGGCAGGTACCAACGTTTTTGACCGGTGGCGATATCGAATGCGGCCATGCCACCGCTGGTCGTGCAGCAGCCGTAGAAAGGATTGGCGGCGAGACCTACTTCAAGCGATGCAACCGGGAGAAAAACTGTATCGGCAGTGACCAATGGTGTCCCGGAGTACCACGGCACGGGCTCTTCACCGACGACCGCATGCCAGATCAGGCTGCCGTCTCTGGCGTCGATAGCGTAGAGACCGTCAATCCGATCGTTGAACAAGAGGATCTTTCGAGTGCCGATTCGGCCGGCCACGATGGCACTGGCGATAGATCCGGGATGCTCATGTAACCAACGTTCACACCCGGTTTCACGATCGAGTGCCACTACGCCACGACCGGTATCGCCCATGAAGATCGTATCTTCCGTAATCAAAGGCCAGGAACGAGGTGTGTTGTCTGCGAGGCCGTAGACCCACTTCAGCGCGAGTTTGCCTACATTGTTGGAGTCGATAGACGACTTGGGCTGGAAGCGCGTATTACGATGATCAATGCCCCATCCGGTGGCGTAGGATCCCGACAGTTTGGATTCAGGACGGGTTCCTTCGCAGGTTGCGTAGGCCTGTGCACACAACAGAATCCCGAGCAGGACCAACCCTATGCCGGGTTGATTGAGCGTCCACGGTCGAGCCGAGCCTTTTCCAAACACGCAAGCTTTCATGCTTCTCCGGAAGATCCTGCAGGCCACAACAGAGCGATAACGGCTGCCTAGGTTCGAATTTGAGCGCCGCGCATAGTACGGAGAATCGTCGCTCCTGTCGTGAACCACATGCCCCTCATCCGCTCGCTGCCGTCCTTCCGCTAAACGCAGTAAGCTCTGATTCGGAAAGGAGAGCAGATGAAAAAACTGTTGTTATGGGGCGGCCTCGCATTGGCGCTGTTGTTCGTCGCGTTAGTCGTACGAGCGGCGGTGCATGTACCCGAACAGTCCACAGCGATCGAACCGATCGACATTCCCCTCGAATCGGAGGTGATCGCACAACATCTCGCTCAAGCAGTGCGCTTTCCGACGGTGTCTCATCAGGATCCCGCGAAGTTCGATCCGGTGGCTTTCAACGGCTTCGTCGAGTGGGTGAAAAGCACCTATCCGGAAGTGATGGCCGCTGACGTTGGTCGGTGAGCATACGATGCTGCTTCGCTGGCAAGGTTCTGATGCCTCATTGAAGCCGGTGTTGTTGACCGGCCACTACGATGTGGTTCCGGTCATTCCGGGAACAGAAGAAGATTGGACCCATCCGCCGTTCGACGGGGTCGTGGCCGATGGCATCGTCTGGGGGCGCGGTGCGCTTGATGACAAGAGTGCGGTGGTGGCTCAACTCGAGGCGGCAGCGGCCATACTGGCCAAGGGGTTTAAGCCGCGAAGAACGATTTACTTCAGCTTCGGTCATGACGAGGAAGTGGGCGGGCGTCGTGGCGCGGGTGGAGTGGTCGAGCTCCTGAAATTACAAGGCGTTTCACTCGACTGGAGCCTTGATGAAGGTTCGTTCCTCATGGATGGAATGATGGACGGAATCGAGCCGCTCATTGCCCCGATCAACGTTGCCGAAAAGGGTTATCTAACCTTGGAGATCGTGGCGCGCGGCGACGGTGGTCACTCTTCTATGCCACCTGCGCAGACCGCTGTGGGTGTGCTCGCAGAAGCGATCAGCAAGCTGGAGGCATCGCCACTGCCCGGTGGTCTCGACGGAGTCAGCGGTGAAATGTTTGACGCCATCAGTCGACACATGGATTTCACTTACCGAATCGCCTTTGCCAACCGTTGGCTGTTCAACTCAGTACTCGAGGATCAACTCGACAACACCACCTTCGGTAACGCGATGTTACGTACGACCACCGCGCCGACAATGTTATCCGGCAGCATCAAGGCGAATGTGCTACCCATCGAAGCGATTGCAACAGTGAACTTTCGTTTGCATCCCCGCGATTCGGTTGAAGGGGTGATCAACCACGTGAAGCGAGCGGTATCACACGACAAGGTCGAAGTGCGTACGGCGAATAATGAACCCGGGGGCGGTGCGTCGAAGGTATCGGATTGGACCTCGCCAGGGTTTAGCGTCATAGGACGATCAGTAAGGGAAATCTATCCGAGTTCGGTCATCGTCCCCGGCATCATGATCGCGGCATCGGATACCCGTCACTATGGCCAGATTGCCGATAACTCATTTCGCTTCAATCCGATCATCGTAACGCCTGAGGTGATGACAGGTTTTCATGGCACTGACGAACGGATTCCCGTTGAACACCTTGTTAACGCGGTGCGGATCTATATGCGAATTCTGGAGCATGCCGGAGGAGGTTAAACCGCAAAAATTCCGCGAGAGAAAAACGAATTGCGGTATCAGCCCGGTATCATGCCCGGCCTATACCAGATACACCTCATATCCAAAGCGGCCTAACTCTTGAAGATTTGGCCCGTTATTTGATCCAAAAGGAGTTAGACGTGCCTGCAACCGTGCACCTTTCAACCGATGAATTGCTGACCACCACCCGCGCGGTGCGCAAACGGCTCGACTTTGACAAGCCCGTGCCGATTGAAATCATTCGGGAGTGCCTGGAAATTGCGCTGCAGGCACCCACAGGTTCCAACGCCCAGGGATGGCAATGGATGGTGGTGACGGACCCTGTCAAGAGAAAGGCCTTGGCAGATCTGTATCGAAAAGCCTGGGCGGTATATCCGAGCATGGATGCGTCGGCCCATCGGGTTCATTCACACGACCCATCGATGACACAAGTTCAGGAAAAGGTTGTCTCCTCTGCTGAATATCTTGCGCAGAACATCGAGAAGCCGCCGGTATTGCTCATTCCCTGTATCGCCGGTCGTGTGGAAGGCATTCCTGCACCGTTCGGAATCGTCGCTCAAGCCAGCGTTTATGGCTCTATTCTGCCGGCTGCGTGGAGTTTCATGCTCGCTGCACGGACACGTGGCCTGGGTACAGCATGGACCACGTTGCACCTGATGCATGAGGAAGAAGCTGCCGGTATTTTGGGTATCCCGTACAAGGAGATCACGCAGTGCGCCATGATCCCGGTGGCCTATACCCAGGGTACAGACTTTAAGCCAGGTCCACGAAAACCCCTCGATCCGATACTTCACGTTAACAACTGGTAAACAGTTGGATCACCGGTGCGCCACTATGATGGCGCACGTTCCAACTGGGCATCAGGCGCGACCACCTACGCGACCTAAGGAATCTCTGATTAATGTCTATTCCCGCCATAGCTTCGTTAGTCGTCGCTCCAAAAAATCGCGGATTTACTGCATATCGGCAATTTTCCTCCGTTCCTCCAGCCTCGCTCTGACAGAAACATCCTATTCATCAGAGTTTCCCTAAGGTATGGCACAACCCCAACGCCTGACATCACTCGACATCTTACGAGGCGCAACGATGGCGTTTTTGTGCCTGCAAATCTTGCGGTTACCGCTAGGGGTCAACCAGTTTCCAGATAGTACTTTCTGGCAAGTTGTCTCAGCGCAGATGAGTCACGCGGCGTGGACGGGGATGACCGCATGGGACCTCATCCAACCGCTCTTCATGTTTATGGTTGGGATTTCGCTGCCGTGGAGTATTTCGACCAGGCGCGCCTCAGGGCAGACAACCGGCGAGATGTGGCGCCACGCTTGGTGGCGATCATTCGTGTTCGTACTGCTCGGCTTGATGCTCGTTTCACTCGAAAATGAACGTACCAACTTCGAGTTCACCAATGTTCTAACGCAGATTGGTCTTGGATACCCGCTGCTCTTTGGTCTCGCGCTGACTCGCGTGCGAACGCAGGTGGTCGTCGCAGTGTTCATCCCAGTTTTGGTGACGGTTGTTTATGCAGTGACACCTGAGGGTTGGCAGAAGAACAGTGGCCCGGGCGCCGCCTTTGACCTCTGGTTCCTGAACCTCTTTCCCCGCGAGAGCGTGTTCAGCGGTGACGATGGGGGTTATACGACGCTGAACTTCCTGCCGTCGATGGTCACGATGTTGCTCGGTTCCTTGGCCGGAGAATGGCTTCGATCAGGTCGAGAAGCTTCGCAGCTCCTGCGAGGCCTGATCATCACGTCCGCAGCTTTGTTAGCGGTGGGGTTGGCACTCGACTTTACCGGCCTGTGTCCGTCGATCAAGCGCATCTGGACACCGGCCTTTGTGCTGATTACCGGTGGATTGATGGGTGGCTTGTTGGCCCTGTGTTACTGGCTGATGGATGTCCGCGGCTGGTCAAAGCCCTTTGAGCTGCTGCGTATCGTCGGAATGAACAGCCTCATCCTCTACATCGTCCTGCGCCTCTGGGATCCGTTTCTGCCGGACTTCGTTAGCACCCACCTTGGGTGGAATATCTTGTCGTTCCTCCCTGAAGCCGCCGGGACGTTTGTGGCGCGACTATTGGGTGTGGGTCTCCTGCTGGCATTCTGCGTGTGGCTCCATCAACGCCGCATCTACATCAAGGTCTGAGTCAGGCCAGCAACTTATCGAGGAACTCAGGACTAAAGTAACGAGCGGGCACACGTTCAGGCCCCGCAAACGCGGTGCTCAGCACCAAACCATGAGTGGGATTTTCTGCGAGCCGCTGAAAGATGCGCGCGCGTCGAGCGATATCCTCAGCTCCAAAACGTGCAAACACCGTCGTTGCGATGCGTGCGGTGATTCGCAGACGTCGTAGCCGCTCGGCTCTTTCCGCCACGTAAGGCTCAAAGGTGGCTTCTGACCACTCGGAGCTGCTGAGCAGAGCATCACCGACCATGCGCGCGTCTCGCAACGTGATCGACAGTCCTTGCCCCAGAATCGGATCGTTGTAGCCGGCAGCATCGCCGATCAAAATCACTCCTAAAGCAACCGGAACGTCAATCCAGGCGTCCTGACTTGGAAAAGATCGACTGGGACCGATCGGCCGGCCTTGAGCGATGGCCTTGCTGTGAGGCACTCCACTGAAATCAAAAGCCTGAAGCAATTCGTATGCGCCTTTTTCGCCGTTAAATCGAGCCTGCCCCCGGTAAGCGTAATCTGCGTAGATCCGGATTTTCCCGTTGCCTTGCGGAAAGATGAGGTAGTGGATATCGCCGAACTTGCCCACAGATTGTTGATCCTGCGGCCAATCGTCAGCACCTTCGAGCAACAGTCCCACGATGAGATGGTCGAGAGGGTCTTCGTTCAGTTTCAATCCCAGCTGCCTTCGAACCATGGACGTACGGCCATCCGCACCCACGAGCCAGCGACAGTTGATCTCTTGGCGTGAGCCGCGATATTCGAAGAACACGATCGGCGATTCGCCCAGCGCGATGGACGGACGAGACACGCCTCTTAGAACTTCGGCGCCCGCGTCGATGGCGTGGTTGAGTGCTGTTTCTTGAATGGTGACGTGTTCCAGGCAGAGGGGGCCTGGAACTCCTTCGACGTGACGGGAAAGGTCCTGACGCCCCGCTTCCGCGGCGGCAGTTGGGATGAGCTCATCGTAGTCGATGGCATGGGTCAGATGATGACCGCCGCCGGCCATCAATCATTCATAGAGCCCCAGACGTTTTGCTTATGCCACACCCCACGGGGCCATCCACTCGCCACGTACCCGATCGCTATAGGTTTCCAGTCGTTCGAGCATGGTCACCGAAAGGCCGCCTCGCCCCAGGTGACCGGCAAGTGCACACCCACCCACGCCACCACCGACAATCAGCACATTCCGGAATTTGCCTGCCATGGCTGTTCTTCTCAGTGACCGTAATGGGAGAGATTTGCCAGCATATAGGCTGCGCCGTGGGGACTGTTTAGAACCGCATTCTCGCCATAGATGCGCTGTTTTAGACCACGGTATAGATCGCGGTTGACGCCAAGGGGCGCTAACTCCGCGGCGCGCTTGCGTGCGCCGTCGAGTAAAGTATCCGTCGGCGCGATTGCTTGCACGATGCCTCGGGACAGTGCGTCGGTCGCGGTCCATCGGCGCGCGAGCTGAACCGTTTCGAAAAACGCATCGAGCGACAATTTATGTCGAAACAGCGCGAGCTCCGGTGTCGGTATGGTGAGACCGAGCTGCATCTCATTGGCGCACAGAAACCCTCGATCCGCGCGCATGAAGCGTACGTCGTGACAGAGCGCGAACATAAATCCTGCGCCGAAGGCGTGGCCATTGACGGCTGCGAGCGTGGGCACAGGGAACGTGATCGTTCTCGACATGAGTTTCATGAACTCATCGGCAAATGGACCCCGATCTCCGGCAGCGGGATAGGCAGCAGGATCCCGCACCCAGTCAAGATCAAGGCCGTTGGAATAGAACTTGTCACTCGCTGAAGTGGTCACCAGCGCAGCTGCGCCTTTGGAGGCTTCAACCTCGTCAAGCACGGCGGTGAAGGCGCGCACGAAGTTCGTGTTCCAGCGATTTTCACCTGCGGTCATCGTCAGCAGAAAGACATCACCTTCGCGGTTCAGCTCGAGCATGGGGGACTCCTGAATGGACGTTGATGAATGAGTGTGCGTACTTGTTTGTCGAACGGGTATCAGATCTTGCCAAGCCAGCGTTCGGCAAATCGTTCGCCCATCAAGACCTGACCCGTTGCGTTAGGATGCAGCCCATCTGGCAACAAGTGAACGTCGGCTTCGCCGAAAAGTTCTCGACCATCGAGATAGTGCAGGTTTGTATCCCCTGTGGCGCGTCGTTTGTCCACGGTGCTTGCCAGGATCGCGCGAATTTTTTCTAGCGACAAACTGCCTGCATTGAGTTCTGGTGGCCGTTCAGCCACCCGAAACACACTGCCACTGCGTAGCGTCGGACCTGGGTGACGTTCGGCGACAGGGCAGAGGATCGGCGAGATTATCAACAGCGGTGTGTGTGGCCGCTTGTCACGGACAATGTCGAGGAAGTTGAGCAGCGCAGAGCGAAAGGTGCGTTCACGCATGGTGTCGCCGCCGACGACGTTGATACCGAGTTTCAAGGAAATAAACTGCGCGGGCAGGTTGGCGATGGCTCTGGCGGTGAACCCATCGAGCATACATTGGCCGCCAAAACCGAGGTTGGTGAGTTGCCATCCACATTGCCGTGCAGCGACAGCGGACCAGGTGGTTGAGCCACTGTCTGCTTCCATCGCATGGCTGATCGAGCTGCCGTGATGGACCCAGTGCCTGCGTGTGTCGATACATGGCTCGACGGAACTTCCCGCTAGGATCCGTAGCGCACGGATACGCGTCACCGCCGACTGAGGCAGCCAGATCTCAATCTGCTTGCGACGTGTGGGCAAGCCTTCGAATCGCAGGATGGAGGGTTTGCCGGGCTCGATGACGGGTGGACGGGTCGGCTGCGCAGCATCCACCACGACGGTGGGCCCATCCAACGCCTTCAATCGGGCATGAAAGGTACCGTCGACGTAAAGGTCGAAAGTGGCAGCAAGCCGTGGACCCGGAAGCATACGAAGACCGGTCTCTTCAACCTCAAGCTCGATCACCGGACTGTTGGTGATGGCGCTTAACCGTACACCTGAACCCATTCGCGCCATCATGGTCAACGAAGGATCTGGCGAAAAATCCAGGGTTTTGGAAGGCAGGCGCAGGGGTACCACGCCTTTTTCGGAACGCTGGAAATCGATCGCGCCACGAATCAACGCGATGACGCGGTCTGGTGAAAGTGTCTGCAGTGACATGGCGGAGTTTCCCTTCTTAGGGCCGCCAGCTTACGCAACTTTGGTGTGGATCGTGAATCCCGGAGGGACCACGTCAGATCATTAGTGTCCCCATTGCTAAACGTGCTTCTGATAGTTCAACCGTTGTTGGGATGTTCGCTACGCTCGTGTCGAGCGCGCCATCCGGAGTCGCTGCTTCGATCGGAGCAACCAGGAGCCCGGTGACCGCTTGGGGGAGTTGGGTCGTAAGGATCGAAGCGCCGCGTGGAACGTTCCTGCCACGAACCAACAATCGATATTGGCCCGCGATCGTGTTTTCACCGACCCGCTCTACAGGAAGCGCAGAAAGGCGTTGATCGATGACCTGATAGATGCGGCTGTTTTCATAAAGGGACTCCGGGGGCAACGCCAAGAGATCAGCCTCAGCAGGCAAGAGCACCTGGGCCTCGATGACGCGCCCGATCAGGGCGTCGGACCCTACGGGGTTCTCGGCCACGAAAAAAGCATCGATTCCACCTTGACCCTCCCGTACATGACGTCCCAGCCGGTTGAGCACAAAGCGGGTGCTGTCGGGTGACGTCGCGACGACGGCTTGTTTTTGCAACAGACTCTGCTCCAGTCGCCCCGCGTAACGGTCTGGAATCTCAAGGCGCAGTTCAAAGCTCCCGCGTGAGGAAACCTCGACAAGCGGTGTGCCGGGAGCGTTCATTTCGCCGGGCGCTGCCGTGACCGACAACACGGGACCGGAGAAGGGCGCTCGGATCAGCGTTTCATCGAGGTCCGTACGGGTTTGTTCGAGCATTGCCGCCGCTCGCATCACACCCGCTTCAGATTGCGCCAGGCGATTGGGCAGGTCGTCGATTAACCGCAGCTGGGTCTGATTGCGGATCGAGGCTTCCGCCGCCTGGCTCGCCACTTCATCGAACAGTACTTGCGAAATGAGTTTGCGGTCGAGCAATTCACGATGGCGTTGCAGCTTCGATTGGGCGGCCTCGTGCAGCGCGGCATAGTCCTCACGAGTCCGGCTGGCGAGGGCCATCTCGCTTTCCGTGCTGGCGAGTGCACTGCGTGCCATATCAAGGCCGGCTTGCGCTTCCCGCACACGACGTTCGAGATCACCGGCTTCAAGACGAACGAGGACATCACCTTCAGCCACTTCGTCACCTTCGTTCACGTCGACCTCGGCGATACGCACGATCAGATCACTCGTGAGGGTTGACAGGCGTCGCGCTTCAAACCGGCCATAAGTGGCAAATGCCGGTTGCATCCAGGCAGGGCTTGCCGCAACGACAGTGATCGTCCAGGCCTTTTCCGTCGTTGCCTCGGGAACGGCGTCAGGTCCGGTTGCGAACAACAGACCCGCGACCATCGCCGTACCCGCACCCACGGCGATGTGTGTGCGATACCTTGTCAGACGCGGTGAGCGCATGAACGCAGGGGGGAAGGTGATCTTCATATACTGTCTCCTTCAGGTGTGCGAGTGTCGAGAGGTGTCTGCCAGCCCGCCCGGGAACGCTCAAGCCGATCACGGCTTCGTTCGAGCAGAACGAGCAGTGCCGGAATGACGAAGAGGACGAGGGCGGTTGCGAAGGTCAACCCGAAAGCCAATGTCACCGCGATCGGCGCGACCATGAAGGCGAGGCTTGATTGTTCGAACATCAACGGTCCAAGACCGGCGACCGTCGTTGCGCTGGTCAGAAAGACTGCACGAAAACGCGACTGGACGGCGGTCTCAAGTGCTGACACGACGTCCACGCCACTTTCTCTGCGCTCTTTGAATACACTGATCAGCACGATGGCGTCGTTGACGACGATGCCCGAAAGCGCCAGAAATCCGAGCATTGACATCGCACCCACATCCCAGCCGGTAATCCAGTGCCCAAACACTGCGCTAGCAAATCCGAAGGGAATGGTGATCATGATCGCGAGGGGCCAGAGGTAGGACGAAAATGTCCACGCCAGAATGATGTAGATCAACACCATGGTGAGCAGACCACCGAGCATGAGCGTGTCGATAATCAACTGATCCTGTTCACTCTTGCCGGAGAGGCCGAACCGTAAATGGTGTTTTTCGAGAATGGGAGGCAGGACGTCAGCTTGCAACGTATCCAGCAATGTCAGCGTACTCATGCGCTCGCTATCGACATCTGCATAGATCCGAACAGCCATTTGTGCATCAGTGTGCCGAATGATGTCGATACCACGCCGGCTGTGGAGGAGGGCGACATTGCCAAGTGGTACCAAAGTCCCTTGTGGGGTTTTCACCGGAAACTGCTGAAGTTGTGAAACATCGTCCTGCTCTTCGTCCGGCAACATCACTCGGACTTCCACCTCAGACTGGTTCTGGTTGTAGATCTGGACCAATGCACCGCTGTAAGCGGCGCGTAGTTGTGTACCGACGTCCGTCGTGGTGAGCCCAAGCGCCCTAGCGCGAGGCGTGAGTTCAAAGACAATCTGCTCCTTGCCGAAAGGCAGATTATCGACGATGTTGGTGACACCGGGGTAAGCAGCCATCGCAGTCTTGAGTTCATCTGCGCCAGCTTTGACCGCTTCAAGATGATCACCTCGAAGGACCAACGTTAGATCGGATTGGCCGCCATTTTTGCCGCCCGAAACGTCGAGGATCAGTTGTTCGACGTAGGGTGGTTGAACGATCTTCGCCTTCCACGCTTTGACGAAATCTTCCGGCGAAAGGGTGCGGTCTTCTTCAAAGGCATAACGGGCTTCGAGTGACGTGTACTGTTCGCCGATCAAACGATCACTGGCGAGGCGTGCGACGTTGTAACGGGTCACAAAGCCTTGCACGTTGGTAGAACCGGTTTCCCGATGCGTTTCTTCGAGTGCCTGTTCTAAGTGGTGAACGAAAGCACGACGATCCGACTCATCCGCCATCGATGCAAACTGAACGTTTGCTTGCAGGGATTCAAAATCAAAACTCATGACGTTGTTGAACGGCACGTGTCGGCTGCTGATGAGCACGAAGGCGAGAACCAGACTTGACGATGCCATCAGCTTCGTGAGACCTGGATTGCGCAAGGAGAATCGGGTTGCACGTATCACCGGTCCATCGCGGAAGCGCAGAAAAGCCGCGTTGACCCTTAAGCGCCACTTCACCTGATCCAGTCTCGAGGGTTTGCTGAGTGCGCCTCGCAGATGTCCTGGGAGTACCAGAAAACACTCAATCAACGAAGCGGTAATGACGCAGAGAAGAATCGTTGGCAAAGCCAGCACCACATCCCCCATCTCGCCCCTCATGATGAGCATCGGCATGAAGGCGGCCAACGTGATCAGGGAGGAACTCAGCACGGGCGACCACATGTGTTCACTGCCTATCCCTGCGGCTTCAGTCGGCGTCATCCCGGCCTCGAAACGCGTAATCACCTCCTCGGACACAACGATCGCATTATCGACGACGATGCCAATGGCCATGATCAGGCCGATGAGAGCGACGATGCTGATGTCGAAGCCGAAGACGTAGTGAAATGCTGTCAAACCAAAGAGGATGCTGACGGGAATTCCCGCTGCGACCCAGCCGGCGACACGCGTGTTGAGGAAGACGTAGAGCACCAGCACGACCAGCACCAATCCCGATAACGCGTTGTTGGCGACCATCTCGAGTTGAGCTCCGAGCAGACGCCAAACATCGATGGATTTCTCCACGGTGACACCCGCGGGTAGTGTGGGCTGCACCTCATCCAGCCAGGTCTCCACGATCCGATCTGCAAGCGCAGCGTCCGCATCTGTGCGCCGGAGCAAGATCATTTCGATAGCTGACTTGCCGTCGGTGGTCACGACAGGCTGCCCACGTTCTGGACGCTTCTCGATTTCGGCAATCGTGCCAAGCTCGGTGATCCCATCTGCGGTTTCGATGGGAAGCTCGTTAAATCCTTCCGTGTCCCGGGCCTGTTCAAGCGCTCGCAACGTGTGGGAACCTTGGCCCATGCCGACGGTTCCTGCAGGCACGTTGGCGCTGGTCGCAGCGATCTGTGTCGCCAGGTCGTTGAGGGACAGATTCAGTTGTTGCAGCTGACGACTTCGGACCTGGAGTGCAATTTCCAGGGACGGTAGACCATCGAATTCGATCTGGTCGATGCCACGCGCATAGAGATCACGCTCGAAGGTACGGACCAGAGGGATGAGCTCCTGGATGTCACCTTCCCCAGACACGATCACGCTGGAGACAGGTTCTTGATCGATGAGTCGATGAACGAGGGGAGGCTCTGCTTCTTCGGGGAGGTTGCGGATGCTGCCAACTCGCTGTTTGACCTGATCGAGGGCATCGGTCAGATCAGTGCCATAGTCGAAAACGGCGTGCACGCGCATATAGCCTTCTTCGCTGCGCGAGGTCAGCTCCTTGAGATTAGGCAATGTGCGGAGTTGTTGTTCGACGGGATTGGCGATGAGCGCTTCAACGTCTTCTGCGCTCGCGCCGCGCCAAGTGATTTCTACAAAGACCAGCGGGAACTGCGAAGGCGGATCGAGCTGCGTGGACATGGCGCGCAGCGTCCAGAGGCCCAGCAGTGTCATGTTGATCATGGTGAGATTGGCAGCGAGCCGATGTTCGGCGAAAAGCCTGATCACGATGACGATGCCCCCGACGTTTACTGTTCGGGTTGGATGGCAGAAATCGAGCCAAGGTTTGAAGCGTAAAAACCCCGTAAAAAGCGGTCAGTGATGCAGATGACGCCAAGCGTTGTGGCCATGCTGACCAGAATTGCGTGAAATGCACCAAGGAAGGTCTGATTAATCAGACCTTCCTGTGTGGTGCATGGAAGCACCACCACTTTCCATGTGTGTGGCGCGTGCCTCGCACGCGCATTCACGGGCAAAGCCCGTGTAAACGTGGGGAAAATGCGAGGAATCCGAAGGATTGCGACCTGATCAATTCGCTTGAGCGAATTGATCAGAGGCTGCCTAAGGTAACCGCTGAGTTGATCGAGACCATAAAGTCCCGATCACGTTCATGGCGCTTCCCTGCCCGATGCGACAGGTCAGAGTTTTTGGATGACGTCGCTGCCAATACGGTTGATGCCATCCAATGGGTTGGGGCCTAATGCCATCAGCGGCACAACGGCGCGATGAACACCTGCGTCAGCAAGTTTGCGCAGCCCCTCGAAGCCATCCCGAGCGGGCCACATGCTGGTGATTTCGATCTCGCTCCAATCACGACCGTGTTGTTCGCATACCTTGCGTAGCTCTCCGAGTTGACGACGGATCTCACCGGCATCGACACCGGGAATGAACCAGCCATTTCCGAACCTGGCGATACGTTCGTAAATCTTGCCCTTGTTGCCGCCCATGATGACCGGGAAAGGCCTCTGTCTGGGCAGGGGGTAACTCTTGAAGCCAGACCAGTTAAGGAACTCACTCTGGTGTTCCACCACTTCGCCGGACCAGACTTTCCGCATGGCAGCGATGTAGTCATCGAAGCGGGCACCACGACGTTCGAAGGGCGTACCCATTGCAACAAACTCTTCTTCGAGCCAGCCGATGCCAACCCCCAACATGAATCGTCCACCGGATATGAAGTCGAGACTGGCGACCTGTTTCGCCATGAGCAGCGGGTTGGTCTGCGACAGAATATTCACGCCAGTGGCGAGGCGGATCTTCGTAGTTGCAGCAGCGATTGCTGACAAAGCGATCAACGGATCGGTGAGGGGTGTTTCCGGAGCGGCACCCATCTTGCCGGATTCGTTGTACGGATACTTCGAGGCGTAATCGAGTGGAACGATGACGTGTTCAAAGGTCCAGACGGACTCAAAGCCGGCCGCTTCGGCGGTGCGGGCAAGCCCAATCATATGGGCAGGGTCAGTAAAGCCGATATTGACGGGAATCAGACCGAGTTTCATGGGTTATCCGAAAGTGTGGGTCGGGCCCATCTTCGCAGAGCCGCTGAAAGACCTGAAGACATCAGCCACTACCAAGATCTTCATTCGGCGGCTGGCAGAAGCTCGAAGTTTGGACCGGCGAACCGCTGACCGTTGACCTGCACCTCAATGCGATGCGTTCCCGGATACAGGGTGCGTGTGGTGACCACCTTGAATGAGTGTGATTTCGAAAGTGTTCGTTTGTCACCCGAAGCCAGCGTGAGCTTCCATCCCTTAAATATCTTGGCTGCGAGCGCACCATTGGCCTTGCGATAGTAAATAGCGTAGTCGATCACCAGTTTCTGTTCGGTGGTGCTACTGGACTTAAACTCAACGACAAAGGGGAGGGACGCTCCAACATGAACCTCTTTTTTCTCGATTCGGAGTTTCACCTTGCCAGTGAAGCCGGCATCCAGTGACCACGCAGACAGCATCGGAGCGTGACCTTGTTTGATCAGGTGTCGGGTGGTGTGACGAAGCAGTTGCACCCGGTTGTCTGAGGCACCGTCGAGGTGGGTACGAACCCATGTAGCAACCTGGTCGGGATGGTCTTTGGCAATGTCATTCAGATGATTAGCCACGCTGCGGCGCACGTAACTGCTCTCATCGTCCTGAAGTTTCCGTAACAACGGCAAGGTCGGTGACGGATCTCGAACCAAGGCCTGTAGGCGTAGGCCCCACGGCAACTTCGGACGGCTACCTTCGCTGACAAGTCGTCGCACGTGTGCACTCTTGTCCAGAGTCCAGCGGTCAAGAAAGGGAAAAACGATATCCGGGTGTTGATCGATGAACGGGCGAATGGCGAATTCCGGAGAGAATCGCAGCGTCAACTCACGCAAACAAGACATCGCACGAGGGATGTCTTCAAGGCCACGTCGCGCGACAAATTTCCCCATCGCCCATACGGGCTAACCACTCAGTCCTTCACCGCCTCGCTTACCGGCGATGTTCACGGGCTCGCCCGCTGTATTGACGGGCACGGGTGGGCCGAGTGAGGTTTCGACGACATCTGCGGCATGATCAAAGCGTGCCGGGAAGGTGGCTTCCAGTGCCGTCGCAATCAACATAGCACGGGCTTTGAATTCGAGTGATTCGAGTCCGGTAGCCGCCAGAGAGATGAACCGCGAGTGATCAAAGGTAAACCACGCTGCCCGAAAGGCATCAGCCATCTGCAATACGCTGTCTCGATTCAACAGGTTTTTGAAGGGTTCGGCCATCACCAATAATCCAAGGCGTCAACCAAAGTTGAGTGCCGCTTGACCGGCGGTAATTCGGGCCAAAATCACGCGGTGTTCCGAGAGACCCCGCGCTTCGTATTCCCGGTACATGCTGTAGGCGAGTTTGGCAATGTGCTCATCGGAATGTTCTAGCACAGCGTCGAGAATCACGCCGCGTGGGGGCAGTGGCACTCCATGATCCTGGAAGTTTCCATGGCTCGGTTGACGGATGATCAAAAACGCTGCAGCAAGACTAATCCAGAGGGCGTCGGCAGCTTTGTCAGGATCACCCGCCCACGGCAACAGCTAGTGGACGGCTTGGGTGCCGGTGACCATGTGGAGCGCAAAGAAGTGCCCACAAGCCAGATAGATTTGAGCTGCCTCGCGAGCAAGTTCGGCGATTCCCATGTTGGGTCCACGCCAGCGAATGAGTTGCCGAAACTCCCGACTCTCGAAAAGTTGCCCGAGCTGATCGCCAAACATCCCGGTCAATGGAGCGCCGAGATCGATACCTCCGCGCAAACGATCAAAGGCTTCGCGAGCAGTAATCGACAATCGTGGACCATCCTCAACCGGTAGGGATTTCCAACTTCCAACCCAGTAGGCGAGCCCGGCAGACAGCTCCTCATCGACACCACTTTCCACGGCGAGGGCTGTTCGAATCAGCGCGTGAAAAGCGTCTACACCGGCGGTGTCGATGAGCCGCGGAATCCACTCGTTCAGCACCGCTTGTCGACCTCGAGTTTTGAGTTCCTGCTCGAACCAGTGGCAGAGACCCGGGTGGTGATGGATATTCCCGCGAGACACATGCCACGGGTCACCCTTGAGCGGCGCATCCCGAAATCGAACGGGCTCGATACGGGTTGAGTATCTCGATTGAAACGCCAGTAGTTGCTCGTCAGAAGCACCGAGACGACGCAGCGACGTTAACGCCATCGGCAGGTGATCAGACAGGAACTAAGGGCCGTAAAAAGATCGTTCTTTCTTCCCTCGACGAGCAAGGAGCGCAAATGCGTATCGTTCACATGAACGCTCAGGAAGGAGGAAGTCGCGTCAGTTATTGAATGAACCCTTGTTTTGGCCCATCGCTTATCGACGGGTTGGCATTAAGACAGGCCAGATCTCAATTCGTTCATACTGGATTCTCACCGCGCCCGGTTGGTCGTCGCCTCCCGCCGAGTGCCTTGATGACCTCTGCATGTTCTTCCCGCGTCAATCGGTAGTGACTCGCGATCCACACCGGGATCAGATTGAGGAGCGGTACAACGATCCCGGCCATGATGCCCAGTCGAGTGACGAGCTCTGGAGCAATGGTGGAAGGCCGTTCACCCGCGCTGAAACCGAGGCCGAACTCAAGCAACAAGCCCGCGCAAAAGACCCCAACGCCGGAAGTTAGCTTCGCGGAAAAAGAGAGTGCCGAGGCGAACACACCTTCTTGGCGCAGTCCCGTGTTGAGTTCTTGTTGATCCAAGGTGTCGGCAATCATGGAGGCCGCCACGATACCGAAGAGCGTGAAGAAGAAGGCGCTGTTCGCGGCTCCAGCGATGATGATCAAAAGCAGTGGATCGCCGTTAGCCGGTAGCACGTCAAGGAAGCGGAGCGAGACAATTGCCACCCCATCAAGGATCAGCGCCACAAAGGTCACCAGCAGCATGGTCTTTTTGTCGAATCGCTTCTGCAGCGGTACGACAATGGAGAAGGCGAGAATTCCGCCGAGTGCGGCGGCAGGTAACCAACGTAGGTCCTCTGGGGTGAAGCCCCAGAAGTAGGTGTACATATAGATCGCCAGAACGCCAGTGATGCCACTGACTGCTCCGCTACCAAGAATGGCAGTGAAGACGACGAGGAAGTTGCGGTTACGTAGGGCCAACATCACTTCAAGAAACGCATCGGTCAAACGAAACGGTTTGATGACCGCCGGCTGTAAAAGAAAGGGAATCTGGCTGCGGGTAAGCCAACACGTGGCGAGAGCAGTTGTGGTCACCGCGATACCCAAAGCGATGGCAAACTTATCGTAGGCCGCTGGGTTGAGGTGGCCAGGTGTAAATTCCGGTGTACTCGGGAAGATCCAGCTCCAAACAAGGATGGTGAATGAAGTCCCACCGATCCAGCCCACGATGTAGCGCCAGGTGATGATGGCCGTACGTTCGACGTAGTCATCGGAGAATTCAGCGAAGAGTGCATTCCATGGCACGGCAAAAAAGGTCATGGCCTGCCTGACCAATACGGTGAAGATCAGAAGCCAGGCGAACAACGACCAATCGGTGAGCCCCTCCGGTGGCGAAAAAACGCAGAACAACATCAGTCCGAGGGGCACAGCAGCTGCGAACATGAAGGGATGGCGTCGACCCAGGCGCGATGTGAAACGGTCTGACCAGGAACCTACCAACGGATCGCTGATGGCATCGAGGATCAACGCGATCATCAGCGCAAGCGAAGCCTTCGAAGCCGCTAGCCCGAGAACCTGGTTGTAGTAGAAGAGTAAGAAGGTACTGAAAGCCCAGTTTTTCCACGCATCTGGAAGGCCGCCGAGGCCTTGATAAAACCGGATAGACAGCGGTACCGGACCTTGGCGCACTTCTGCGCGTTGGTAACCAGGTGTGTTCATGCGGATCGGAACATGACGCGGGGTTCTGCCAGGAACGGTAAGCGTTCCATAAGACTCTGGTGGATCGACTAAAGCCAGAGTGTTCCATTCAACCCGAATATGTTAATGACCCGCGCAATCGGGTCATGTGCGAAGACTGGCCCCGTGAGTCCTGCCCTTCAGAATTCAGGTTGAATCGTCCTGGTTCCGAAGTTTCCCCTCCACCTTAAGCGTCTGCCGGAGTGCCCGCCTTGCGTCTCCTGCTGCTTTGAGGCGCGCCATCTCCTCAGGTTTCACTTCGGCGTATCTGGCGCGCCAATCGTTGGATTCTGACCACCGGACCGGTGCGTGAACGGTCTTGTTGGCGGCAGTTACTGATTCGAACAGGCCGAGTCCAAGTCCGACGACACGTCGTTGTTCATCCATATTCCCTGGATGTCCGATCGGATTGCCGAGTGGCAGATCGGTGAAGAGATAACGGGGCGCTCCACAGTGTTCGATGATGTCCAGGGCGGAGCCGATAATCACGGTCGGAATGCCATTCTCTTCGAGATGTCTTGCGGTCAGACCCACGGTCTGATGGCAAACGGGTCAGAGCGGGACGAGGAGGGCAATGTCAGCCCGATCCTCCTGCAGCCATTTCAATACCTGGGGTGCATCGACATCAATGGTTTGACGCTGGCTGTATTCCGTTGGCACGCAGTAGAAACGATCTGTCAGGCTACCCAATCGACCTGCGCTGACTTCGGCTTGTAGTGCCGCAAGCGGAAAGTAGCTGCCGAGGTCATTCATGTGTGTCACGGTCTTGTCCCAAGCGAGATCGTTACCCCAAAGTTGTTTCGGTGCGGGCTCGATGGGTGCACAGGCGGTGGCGCGTTTATCTGTCGATTTGCGTTCGTGCAGTGCTGCTGTGGTGACGATACCGAGGCGACAATCCTTCAGCGGCTTTGCTGGGCGCGTGAACGGCGTCGTGTCGTTCTGCGTCCATACGTAGGCGCGCTCGAAACCTTGAGCGGCATAAAAATCACGCGTGCGCTGCATGTACTGAGTGAGGGTGTGGTTCACGGCTCATTCCTTCCGAGATGTTTGCGCCAGAACAGGACGTTGGCGGCATTGTTGAAGTCGATGTTGGGTTTGCGGGTGAAACCATGGCCTTCGTCCGCGAAGAGGATATACCAGACCTCTTGGCCGGCTTCACGCACGGCTTTGACGATCTGTTCCGATTCCGACTGTGGGACGCGGGGATCACCCGCACCTTGTGCAACGAGCAGGGGTGCGCGAATTTTTCCAGCGTGTTTCAAAGGCGCAATCGCATCGAAAAAGGTCTGCATCGATGGTTGTCTTTCGTCGCCATATTCCGCGCGGCGTAGGTCGCGTCGATAGGATTCGGTGTGGGTCAGAAAGGTGCGGAAATCGGAGATACCGAAGAGTTCGCTACCGGCTCGAATTGACTCGGGGTAGTCGATCATTGCTGCGAGCACCATGTAACCGCCATAACTGCCACCGGTCACACCAACCGCTTTTGCATCCAGCTCGGGTTGTTGTTTGATCCAGTCGAAGACGGCGCCGACGTCTTTCACGGAATCCTTGCGCAATATTCCGTTGTCCAGGTCGAGCCACGTCTTCCCATATCCCGCTGAGCCACGCACGTTCGGCATGATCACTGCGATCTTTTCTTCCTTGACGAGATATTGAATGAAGGGGCTGAAGACCGGTTGTTCCTGGCCTTCAGGTCCACCATGAATACGAACGATGACGGGGAATGGACCTTCACCTTCCGGTCTGTAGAAGAACGCTGGGATCTGGCGCTGCTGGCCACGCACACGGTCAAAGGTCGGGTACTCAATCAGCGTGGGTGCGATGAATCGATCCGGGTCGAGTCCACCCACTTCACTCTGGGTCCAACGGGTGAGTGCGAGGTCGGTGAGATCAAATACCCAAATGTCCCGAGGAGACGTCGCGGCGTTCAGGTTGATGGCCAGCTGCGCTCCGGTGTGGTCAAACGCGATTGTTTCGATGACACCTGTAGGAAGGGTTGGCAAGGCCAACACCTTTCGATCCGGCAGGCTCATCACGTGCACCTTGCTGATACCACCCTCATTGGTGACGAAGGCGAGATATCGACCATCTGCAGAGACGTCGATGAACTCCACATCCCAGGAAATGTGGTTGCTGACAGATTCAACCTTGGACGTACTAAAGTCATGCCATCGCAAGGTACGAAACTCGGTGCCTTCATCGGACACGAACCAGACCCCTTGGCCCGAAGGGTCGAAGCGCATGTGCGTCACAGCAGCGTGTTCACCTTCAACCGGCAAGTACTCGAGATCACCCGTTTTGAGTTCAACCCGAGCAGGTCTTGAATCGGTGATCGAAACGTAGCGCATGATCAGCAGAGACTGGCCATCCGGCGAAAAGTCGAAGGGGTACCAGGCGCCGGATTCACCCGTGATACGGCGACGTTCACCGGTCTGAAGATCGGCCACCCAGATGTCTGAATCGGTGCCGTTACGCTCGGTACTGGTAAACGCAACGCGCTGACCATCGGCGGAAAACACCGGTTGATCGTTCCGTGTTCGGCCACCTGCAGTGAGCACGCGAGACTGCCGTGTCTGCAGGTTGAAGGCGCGCAACTGCCAGAACTCAACGCCGCCTTGATCCTGCAGATAAACAAATTGGTTGTGGTGCGGTGAGCTCGCCACTTGAGAGATCGGCTCAGTGCCGAAGGTGATTTGTTCGCGCATGCCGAGTGGTGCAGCCACGCGATGGACTTGTTCGGTGTCCCCAAATCGCGTGGTGATCAGGAGTGAGCCGTCGGCAAGCCATCCACCAAGCCGGGCACCACGGGTCTGGTGATATTGTTCAAGCGAGACATAAAGGTCAGCGGCAATCGGTGGTACGCCTTCGGTCGTGCGTTTGCCAACAACTTCACGTGAAGGGCCGTGTTCATCGGCAAAAGCGGCGGAGCCAAAGCAGAGAATCAGTAGAGCGAACCATCGAAGTGACTTCATGCTCACCTTCATGTTCACCGGTTTTCCAACTGGGCCAGCAGGCGGTCCTCCGGCTCAAAATCAAACGTATAAAGACCGCGGCCTTCACGTTTAAACCAGGTATACGAATCCCGGTAGCCGTCTTCGATACCGAAACGAGGGCGCCAACCGTTTAGCGCCGTGAGTTTGTCGTGGGACAGAATGGCTGACCCCACCAACGCTTCACCCCAGTGTAAGAGTGCCGGGCGCTGCTTGCGGGCAGTATCCATAGGGACACTGACGATGCGCGGTGCCATGTCCATGGCCGCGCCGATGAGCTGCACGACACCAACGATGCTCGCGACCTCGGTACCCACCACGTTGTAGGCCTCACCTTTAACAGCGTCGACGCCGATCAACGACACCATGGCTCTCGCCACATCATTGATGTGGATCATCTGTGTACAGGCGAAACCTTCACCGGGTATTAACACGGGACGCCCGGCTTCGATTCGGGCGAAGAAGATGGGATCACGTGTTGCTGCGGGGCTGCGCGGCCCGAGGGTATGGCCAACCCGCAACGTTGTCGCTGGGAAGCCATTCTTTTCGAACTCGGCGCGCAGAAGATTTTCGCAACGAACTTTGCCGACACCATACGCCTTGCGATGGTCATCATCGTCGGGTGAATGACGTCGAAAGTCCTCTCGCAAAGGCAGCACAAAGCTGCGGCGATAGACTGCTTGAGAACTAGTGAACACGTAGTGCGCGAGGTTGCCGCGGAAGAGTTCAACCATCGGTAGAATGTCCGCCGGAACGAAAGCCGTGTTATCGAAAAAGACATCGAACTGGTCCGCTACGGGTTTGAGCGCAGCTTCAAAAGCGCCCGGTACCCGCCGATCAGCTTGAATACGTTTCACGCCTGCTGGTAGTTCGACCTCGTGGCTGTTAGTGACCGTGACCGTATGCCCGGCAGCGGCAAGCTCGCGAACCAGTTCAAGACCGATATAGCGATTGCCGCCACTGACAAGCACACGCACGTTAGCGACCCGCTGCGATCATCTTGCGCAGGGACTTGAGTTCCGCCTCGAGGGACGAGACACACGCCTTCAGTGAAGCGATGTCGTCCACCGCGTGATTCTTGCGGCCACGCGCTTCTGCACAAACGCGATCGTATTCGCCTCTGAGCAACCGACCGCTGTCGCGTTCTTCAGCGATATAGCGGCCGAGAAGGGCGCCGGTTTGTGGATCGATCGTGGTGTCTTTGAAGAATCCACGGAACGGATCTTTGGGTTCATTTTGGTGGCGTTCACCTTCAGAGCGCTCGCCACGCGTTAGCATTTCCACTTTCTCTGCATCGGTGGCAGCGGAACAGGCGCATGCCATCAGATCATCGAAGTTCTTGAAGACCTGGTAGGCGCTGGTTTCATCCACCGCGCAGCCGAGTTCACACATACGTTTGGTGAATGCCATGGCGTGTTCGCCTTCACGAATGGCGACAAACGTCAGTGCCTCTTTGAGTTTGGGGTCTTTGGCCGTCGACGCCCACGCGCTGAGGAGTTTCTGGCCTTTGGCTTCGTTGACGGCGATGGAGTTGAGTAGGGGCATGAAGGTGGGTGTACTCATGAGATCTACCTCGTGGTCAGTGATGGGGTGTGGCTCAAGTATCGTTTAATTTCAGGTTTCCGAGCGGCCGAATCGCCTGCGCAACTCGCGTTTAAGGATCTTTCCGGAGACATTCTTAGGCAGTTCGTCGATGAAATGCCACTCGCGCGGGCGTTTGTAACCGGCAAGTTCGGCTCTACACCAGGTGTCCAGTTCAGCGGGTGTCGCGTTGGAACCGGTGTGCAAGACCACCGCTGCAGCCACACGTTCGCCCCAGTGTTCATCCGCCAGGCCAAAGACCGCCGCGTCTCGAACCGCGCCGTGGCGATGCAAAACGTCTTCGATCTCGCGTGGATAAACGTTTTCACCACCAGACACGATCATGTCTTTCTTGCGATCGACGATGTAGATGAAACCTTCGTGATCCCGTCGACCTACGTCGCCGGTATGGAACCAGCCGCCACGAAAAGCCTCAGTGTTGGCATCGGGTCGATTCCAATACCCAGTCAATACCTGATCACCTCGCACCACGATTTCACCGGGTTGATCTACCGCACAATCTTCGCCTTGTTCGTCAACGAGGCGCGCATCGGCAAGCCGACCCACACGACCTGCAGCACGGAGCAGTTCAGGTGTCGTTGTATTCGCTCGAATGTGGTCTGCCTTGGACATAAAGATCACGTTGCCGGCGAGCTCCGTCATGCCGAAACCCTGGGTGAAGATCGGCCCAAACCGCTCCATGGCCCGCGACAGCACCGCTGCTGGAATCGAGGATGCGCCATAACCGAGTGTCACCAACGAACGAAGGTCATAGCGGTTGATCGCGGGGTCATTGAGCAACATGTTGATCATGGTTGGCGCGAGTGCGGTCCCAGTGATCTGGTATTGATCCACCATCTGCATCCACGCCTCGGTGGCGAACTGCTGCATTAGTACAACCGGATGACCGCCGAGATGTTGTGAGAGCAGGGCGTGGCCGGCGATGTGGCAAAGCGGAAACGGGAAAAGGTAACAGGGGCTTAAAGGGGGCAGCGTAGGGTTGCTGATCTGAGCGTTAAAGAGTGCAGCGAACAGATTCCGGTGGGACAGCATGGCGCCCTTAGGCATCCCGGTGGTGCCTGAGGTGTAGATCATCCAGGCGATCGCATCATCGGTGAGTCCGAGAGCGGGTGGCTCGATGGGTTCGATGGCGAGGAAGTTCTCGTACTCCTCACCAAAGGCGATTTTGTGGATGGTGTTTTCGAGTCGTAATGACTCGACCAAGTGCACAAAGCGGGGTGCGTAGAACAGACGCGTGGCCCTGGCGTCAATGAGGATCCGACTGAGTTCCGGTGCAGACAGGCGATAGTTCAGAAAGATCAGACGTTGTCCTGCCGCAGGGACGCCGTAATACGCTTCAACGTATTCGGGAACGTTGTCCGCAAGAATGGCGACATGTTCCTCGATCTTGCCAAAACGACCAAGCGCATGGGCGAGTTGCATGGCGCGATCATGCAGCTCAGTAAAGGTCAGAACAGCGCCGTCAGCAGCGACCAGCGCACGACGATCCCCGTTGTGGCGCTTGTTATGTCGCAGGATATCGTGCAGCAGCATCTTCTAACCTTTTGAAATAAGGGGATAAACCTGTCGGAACAGAGGGCTTTTCGAGAGGGGTTCACCGATCGTGTGCTGCACCGTTCTACCTTTTCCCTTGTTCTGGCCGGAGAGCCGGTCATTCCGCTGTGGTCTCTCTATCCAGGCGACGTCGTCACCGAAGAATCGTAACGTCAGGGTGCGGCGTCGTTGCCCAGGCATGGTCGCTCCGCCGCCATGCAGACAGGCCGTGTGGAAGATCAGTACATCTCCGGGTGTCACCGGCCAGCTGCGGATATCCCATGGACTGTCTGGGTTTGATCGTTCCACCTGGATATCGGGCAGTCGCGGCAGGTCCGCCTTGGCGTACAGAGGAATGGTGTCGTCATCGGGATGGAACATGGAACCATTCCAGGTGATGCCCTTGTGTGACCCAGGAATGACTTCGAGACAGGCCTCGGGTGGAAGGGGATCGAGGCTGATCCACATGACGGCGATTTTGTCGCCGTTAAAGGCAAGGTAGCTGGAATCCTGATGCCATGGTGTTCGTCGCGCTGCACCACCTTCTTTAAGAAACAGCTGTTCGCCGAGATACCAGACCGGGCCAGGTCGTTCGGCATTACCAAAGAGTTCGGCGCAAATTCGTGGTATCGGTGTTTCCTTGAGCATCGGTGCAAAGGCCGGCACATCTGCGGAGTAACCCGTGGCCTGCAGGAACGTCGCATCCTCCTTCGGATAAAACTTCACATGGGTCTCGTTGGGGTTGGCGAGCATCCAGTCATAAGCGTGTTCGACTTTTGCGAGGTCCTCGGAGGTGAGTGCTCCAGGCAGGAAGACGACGCCATCTTCCCGATACAACTGTTGCAGTTCCGAGAGGCTCATTTGCCGGTGAACCTCGCTTCACGACGTTCCAGGAATGACGCCACACCTTCCCGGTGATCGTCGCTCTTGAAACACTCGGCGAGCGCCGTGGTGTGCCGCTTCATGTGATCGTCGACATTGGAGGCAATACCTTCGTAAACCAGGGACTTGATACGTTTCTGGGAGAACGGCGAGCCCTTTGCGATCGCGGCGGCGAGCGACAGGGCGGTTGATGCCAATTGATCGGACTCCACCAGCTGGTGTACGAATCCAAGGTCGAAGGCTTGCTGCGCTGTCAGGAACTCCCCGGTGTAGAGGAGGCGCAGCGCATGACCCGTGCCGATAAGACGCGGGAGCAACCAACTGCCTGCACCGGTATCCGGTACCAGACCCCGATGGACGAAGTTCCAGGCGAAGCGAGCGCGTGGCGTGGCGATACGCACGTCACATTGGGAGGCAAACTCAGCCCCCATACCCACCGCAGGACCATCGATGGCACCAATCACGGGCAGGGGGCATTCGATGATGGGCCACCAACGACCCCGTTCTTCCGCGCGACCCCGGAGGCCGCGCTGCTCACCGGGGACGGAGTTGAGATCTGAAAGATCTGTGCCGGCACAAAACGCGCCGGGAACACCCGTCAACACCACGACTCGCGCGTCCGGATTGTTGCCGACGGTTCGGACCGTCTCGATGAATTCGCCCAGCATGGCGAAGGACATGGCGTTTTTCTTGTCGGCGCGGTTGATGGTGATGGTCGCTACGCCATCTTTCACATCGAGCAGAATGAGATCGGACATAACAGCCTCTTAACGATTCAGAAAATTGAGCGGCAAACCGGCGTTATCCCACGGAACACTCACCAGGCGCCCGGTCCCGGACAGCGTGATGAACGCCGTCTTAAGACCCGGCCCACCAAAACAGATGTTGGTGGTAAAACGGTCATCCATGGGTATGTGCCGTACCTTTGAGCCATCCGGTGATATCACGGTGATACCACCATTTATGAGCGTGGCGACGCAGAGGTTGCCTTCAGCGTCGATTACCATAGAGTCAAAGAGCTGAAAGCCGGGTAGGCCGACGACGAGACGAAGGGTGGCCGCATTGACCTTGCCGGGTTCTACGAGATCACAGGCCCACACACGACCGGTAAGCGTTTCAGCGAAATACAGGGTTTTTTCGTCGGGCGACAGACCAACGCCGTTAGGGGAATCGCGGTGGGTAATCTGTCGGCTGATAAAGCTGCCATCGGTCTTGGCGTAATACAGGACGCCTAAGTCTTTGTGGGTGTCATAAGTCTTGCCGAGGTCCGTAAACCAGAAGCCGCCTTGGGCGTCAAAAACAATGTCGTTGGGACCGTTCAGTCGAAAGCCGTCACATTCGCGATAGAGGGTTGTTACCGCACCGGTCTTGAGATCGACCCGCTCGATCCGTCCTCCGGCATAGTCATCCGGAGTGCCCGCAGGTGCGAGCAGTCCACCAGCTCGATTCCACTTGAAGCCCCCGTTGTTGCAAATGTAGATCGCGCCGTCGGGCCCCATGGCCGCGCCGTTGGGGCCGCCGCCGAGTTCTGCGACCACCGTGACTTCGCCGTTTTTGACACGAGATAACGTCCCTCGTTCGATCTCGACGAGGAGGATGCTGCCATCGGGCATGGCGATAGGGCCTTCGGGAAACCGTAGTCCGGTTACGAGTGTCAGCATCAGAGTAGATTCCTGGGTGATGGAAGAAAGTGAGTCACGTTCAGCGTGCGGCCAATGCGGTTTTGACGCCTGAATAGTTCGGCTGATCAATCAACGCCTGTGTGAGCGTCAGGTAACGCAGCGATTCTGCGAGACCTGTTGTGTCGAGCGTCATTCCTGCGCGTAGTCGTTCACACAGGCTCTGCCGCAGAGTGAAGAGATCACCATCCAGGTTGAGCAAACGGGACAGGTAGGTCCGTTCACCAGCGCGATAGGCAGTTCCGAGCTCATTTTCCCGCAGCAGAATATCAAGCGAGTTTCCCGCGACCCGAGCCAGGAATTGTGTGCGTCCACTTGTTGAAGTCATGACGTCGCCGCGCAAGAAGTCCCGTACAGAGGTGAGTAGTTCGTTATCTGTAGGCATGTCTGGATTGGTGAAAGTCGTGTATGGATCCGGCAGGACAATGGGACCGGGAATCAACAGGTTCGCGCAATCCACCTGGCATTCCGAAGAGCGTCGACCAATACCGGGACGTTCCACCGTGGCATCTGGTCCGGTGCGGTAGTGGTTCGCCATGGTCAGGCAACCAATCGACCAGTTATAGGATCCGTAGACGATCCAGAACTTCACCCGATCCCGGTCGACCCGTGTTCCGGATTCGGCTTCATAACCCGCGATTAGATCGTCCAGCTCACCAAAACCGCCGACGACCCTCTCCGTTACACCAAATCGCCACGAGTTAGTACACAACCAACCGAGGTCCCGCATGGGATCACCGATGTGGGCGCCTTCCCAATCGAGTACTGCAACGATTCCTGTGGTGGGATCGACCATCACGTTGCCATTACGAAAGTCGCCGTGCACCAGCGTCGGTGGCACCCGTTCAGGCAGGTGATCGAGCAACCAGCGGGCCGTAAAGTCGATCATTGGCTGTGGTGTTCCGTAGGATCGATAGAGTTCCCAGCTGAGCTGAATGATGGTGCTGGCATCCCGTTCGGTGAGTGCGCTGCGAAGGCCGGTGATGTCGAGATCGACCCGGTGAATTCGGGCGAGCATTTGTCCACACAGACGCGCAAGTCGAGTGCGAATGTCTGCGAAGGAGTTACCTCGCGCGATGCGTGCTCCCAGAGCTTCGCCCTCAAGCCACTGCATGATGAAGCCTTCACCGACGCCATCCTCTGGCCGCAGGACATGGTAGACAAAAGGCTCGGGAACACCGACAGCTGCGGCGGCTTGAAAGAGTTTCGCTTCAACCGCAAGACCGGGCAGTCCTGCTGCATGCGTATGGGACCCACCTGCCGCGCGGCGTAAACACAAGCGCTGTTGACCCTGTTCCGTGGTGATGTTGATACGGTAGGTCTCCTGATTGGCGCCACCGGACAATCGTTCGCAGGACTCCATGTTTTGGCAGCCAGAGATGACGCGCCGGAGGACGTCCGTTAGGGCCACATCAAAACTGTTCATCGACTCGCCGCCTCCACGTGGGTCAGACCACGCGCCGCGCCGAGACGAACATGTTCGGGAGTAAACGTCAGTGCCATCGCACCGGCATTGTTCCCCTGCAACGCACGACGAATGATGCCTTGCAGGATCGCAGCGCTGCGAAACGCGTGAAAGGCCCGATAAAAACGTTCGTGGGGAATGCCCGCTCGACCTGTCGTGGTGCAGTAGCGTTCCACAAGTTCTTCATACTGTGGCACGCCCAGTGCGGCGAGATCGTGATCGTGAAAACTGCGATCACCGGGACCCGCATGCCAGGGACCGGTGAAATAGGTGAAGTCGGCAAGGGGATCGCCGAGCGTC